>SESB01000241.1_pt1 | contig 41095 bp, 31 predicted proteins | sample 3171441 | NCBI WGS metagenome assembly SESB01 (sample SAMN06051867, study PRJNA518727) | freshwater metagenome | biome: subpolar coniferous forest; feature: holomictic lake; material: water; isolation source: holomictic Lake 227, 6 m depth | place: Canada: near Kenora, Ontario | collected...
AAGGTCGCATTATTGAAGACGGAGAAATTAAAGATGAGCTTGCTAATGCAGCTCCGTATGGAGAGTGGCTCAATGATGGGCTAGTTCGCCTTGCCGACCTTCCTGCGCGCGAACATATTATTTATCCTCACTCATCTGTTGTGCGCCGTCAACGCGCTTTTGGTTACACCGAAGAAGAATTACGTATCATCGTTGCGCCGATGGCCAAATCTGGATTAGAACCGCTTGGATCAATGGGAACCGATACGCCTATCGCCGCGCTCTCAGATAAATCGCGTTTGCTTTTTGATTATTTCGCTCAACTTTTTGCACAAGTAACAAATCCTCCACTGGATGCAATACGCGAAGAGCTTGTAACAAGTCTTGGTGGAAGCATTGGGCCAGAACATAATTTGCTTGACCCAGGTCCGCAATCATGTCAACAAATTTCACTTGATTTCCCAGTGATTGATAATGATGAACTAGCAAAGATTATTCACGTGAACGCCGAAGGAGATCGCGAAGGATTCCACTCGCACGTTGTACGTGGACTCTTTCCGGTAGCTGGCGGGGGAGAAGCGCTACGTCAGCGGATCGAAGAAATACGTGCCGAAGTTTCGCAGGCTATTAAAGATGGCGCACACATCATTGTGCTATCAGACCGCGATGGAGATTCAGAAGATGCTCCAATTCCGTCGTTACTTCTTACTGCAGCAGTTCACCACCACCTCATTCGAGAGAAAACTCGTACTCAAGTTGGATTAGTGGTTGAAACCGGTGAAGTGCGCGAAGTTCACCATGTTGCGCTACTTGTTGGTTTCGGCGCAGCTGCTGTAAATCCATATTTGGCGATGGAAAGTGCGGAAGACCTTGTTCGTCAGGGTGTAATTAAAGGAATCACTCCGGAGAAGGCAGTCGCTAATCTCATCAAGTCACTTGGTAAAGGCGTCTTGAAGGTAATGTCCAAAATGGGCATTTCCACTATTGCTTCGTACACAGGTGCTCAAGTATTCGAGGCTATCGGACTCTCGCGCGAAGTAGTTGATGAGTACTTCACTGGACTTACCTCTCGTTTGGGTGGAGTTTCACTCGATGTGATTGCCGAAGAAACCATTAAGCGTCACCACATTGCTTACCCTCCTGGAGGGGAAGTTCCTGGATCAAAGAAATTACAAATTGGCGGGGAATATCAATGGCGCCGCGAAGGAGAGCCGCATCTCTTCGACCCAGAGACAGTGTTCACCCTTCAACATTCAACGCGTTCAAAGCGCTACGACGTATTTAAGCGCTACACAAGCCGCATTGATAATCAATCAAAGTCGCTCATGACTTTACGAGGACTTTTCACCTTCAAAGAGGGAGTGCGTCCAGCAATATCAATCGATGAGGTAGAGCCAATTTCTCAAATCGTAAAGCGCTTTGCTACTGGAGCGATGTCATTTGGTTCAATCTCCCAAGAAGCACATGAAAATTTGGCAATCGCAATGAACCGTATTGGTGGTAAATCCAATAGTGGCGAAGGTGGGGAAGACCCTGACCGTTTTGAAAAAGATGAAAACGGTGATTGGCGTCGATCTGCAATCAAGCAGGTTGCCAGTGGACGATTTGGCGTTACAAGTAACTACTTAATAAATGCCACAGATATTCAAATTAAAATGGCGCAGGGAGCAAAACCGGGAGAAGGCGGTCAACTTCCAGGAAATAAGGTCTATCCATGGGTTGCCAAAGTCCGACACTCGACCCCGGGCGTAGGTCTCATTTCACCTCCGCCTCACCACGATATTTACTCAATTGAAGATCTTGCACAACTCATTCATGATTTAAAGAATGCAAATAAGGATGCTCGCATTCATGTAAAGCTTGTTGCCGAAGTAGGCGTCGGAACAGTTGCTGCCGGTGTTTCTAAAGCACATGCCGATGTAGTTCTGATCTCTGGACATGATGGGGGAACAGGTGCATCGCCCCTTACCTCTCTTAAACACGCAGGGGCTCCATGGGAGCTCGGCTTAGCTGAAACACAACAGACATTGATGCTCAATGGGCTACGTGATCGAATTGTTGTTCAAGTAGATGGTCAAATGAAGACGGGGCGCGATGTAGTAATTGCAGCTCTATTAGGAGCAGAAGAATTCGGTTTCGCAACCGCTCCGCTTGTGGTTTCAGGTTGCATCATGATGCGCGTCTGCCACCTAGATACTTGCCCGGTCGGGGTAGCAACGCAAAATCCAGAACTTCGTGCAAAATTCTCTGGAAAGCCAGAATTTGTGGAGACATTCTTCGAATACATTGCTGAAGAAGTTCGCGAATGGCTTGCAAAGTTAGGTTTTAGATCAATCGATGAAGCAATTGGTCAAGTTGAAATTCTTGATACAAAGGAAGCGGTCAACCACTGGAAAGCAAGTGGTCTAGATCTTTCTCCATTGTTACTTGCTCCGTCTGTTGCGGGGGAGCGAAAGAATACAACGGGTCAAGAGCATGGACTGGATGCAGCTCTGGACAATGAACTCATAAAGCTTGCAGAAGCAGCTCTCATGAAAAGCGAGCCCGTGCGATTCGCATCAAGTGTGCGAAATGTAAATCGCACTGTGGGAACCATGTTAGGTGCAGAAATTACAAAGCGCTTTGGAGCAATGGGACTTCCGGCTGGAACGATTGACATCACATTGCATGGATCGGCTGGACAGTCTCTCGGCGCATTTATTCCAAGCGGACTTCTGATTCGACTCTATGGAGATTCGAATGACTATGTGGGCAAGGGATTATCTGGCGGAAGAGTGATTGTTCGCCCTGATGAGAAAGCAACATTTAGTTCAGAAGAGAACATCATCGCCGGAAATGTCATCGGTTACGGTGCGACTAGTGGCGAGATTCTGATTCGCGGAATTGTCGGTGAACGCTTCTGTGTCCGAAATTCAGGTGCCACTGCAGTTGTTGAAGGAATCGGCGATCACGGATGCGAATACATGACAGGCGGGCAGGTCCTTATTCTTGGGCGCACAGGTCGAAACTTTGCTGCCGGTATGTCCGGAGGTCGGGCATTTGTTCTTGATTTGGATGATCGTCTTGTGAATCCAGATATGGTTGACATACTTTCTCTTCCAAGTGATCAAGAAGAAAGCGTTCAAGAGATGCTCTCACTCTTCTATACAGAAACAGGTTCAGTTGTTGCAAAGTCACTGATGGAGGATTGGCAAAGTGCGAAGGCAAGAATTTCACTAGTTATGCCGCGTGATTATGCACGAGTTTTAGCTGCGATGGAACGAGCAGAGCGCGAAGGTCTGGATGTCGATAAAGTAGTTATGGAGGCAATCTAATGGCTGATCCAAAAGGTTTCTTAACTGTTCAACGTGAAACTCCAACACGTCGGCCGGTGGATGTTCGCATTCAAGATTGGAAAGAAGTTTACGAACCTCAAGAGTTTGCCCATCTCCAAAAGCAAGCAAGTCGTTGTATGGATTGTGGCATTCCCTTTTGCCATCAGGGTTGCCCGCTTGGAAACCTCATTCCGGAATGGAATGATTTAATTTGGCGCGGAGAAAAGAAAGAAGCCGTTGCAAGATTGCATGCGACAAATAATTTTCCTGAATTCACAGGGCGTCTTTGCCCGGCACCCTGCGAAACAGCATGTGTTGTCGGAATTAATGGAAATCCTGTAACCATCAAACAAGTAGAACTTCGCACGATTGAAGAAGCATTCGACTATGGAGATGTTCAGCCTCTCGCGCCAGATCGCTTATCTGGAAAGACAGTTGCAGTAATTGGTTCTGGTCCTGCAGGACTCGCTGCTGCCCAACAGCTCACTCGCGCTGGCCACACTGTTGCGGTCTATGAACGCGCAGAGAAAGTTGGCGGTTTGCTTCGCTATGGAATTCCAGAATTTAAAATGGAGAAGAGCATTGTTGATCGCCGCATAACTCAGATGGAGGGTGAAGGCACGCGTTTTCGCGCGGGAGTTAATGTTGGTGTAGACATAACTGGACACCAACTTCGTACGAAATACGATGCAATTGTGCTTGCTGTGGGATCTACGAATTGGCGCGATCTGCCAGTGCCAGGAAGAGAACTCAAAGGAATTTATCAAGCTATGGAGTTCCTGCCTTGGGGTAATAAGCAAGGTTTAGGTGAGCTTTCAGGAGAACCTCCAATTAATGCACATGGTAAGCACGTTGTCATTCTTGGCGGAGGAGATACCGGGGCAGATTGCCTCGGAACTTCAATCCGACAAGGCGCTGCAAGTGTTACTCAACTTGAAATCATGCCTCGTCCAACGGAAGAACGCCCCAGTGCTCAACCATGGCCAACGTATCCAATGCTTTATCGTGTTAGTAGCGCCCACGAAGAAGGCGGGGAGAGAATCTATTCAGTTTCTACAGAAGAATTCTTGGGCGATGGAAATGGAAATCTTCGCGCATTGAAATTGGTAGAGATGGTCTTTGAAAATGGAAAATTTGAAAAAATACAGGGAAGTGAAAGAGAAATTCCTGCCGATCTAGTTTTCCTCGCTATGGGTTTTGTAGGTCCAGAGAAGTCCGCGCTTCTTGAGCAGTTAGAAGTTGAATTTGATGATCGTGGAAACATTAAAAGAGATAGTGAATTTTCGACAAACATTGAAGGTGTATTTGTTGCTGGTGATGCCGGTCGTGGTCAATCCCTTATTGTCTGGGCAATTGCTGAAGGTAGAAGTGTCGCTGCTGCTGTTGACACATTTCTTGTTGGTGAAACGCAACTCCCTGCGCCAATTGAGCCAACTGCACGCCCGTTGATGGTTTAGGCTGTCACTATGCGTAGAGCGAAAATAGTTTGTACCATGGGACCAGCAGTCGAGTCCCCAGAAAAAGTAGCGGAATTGATTGAAGCTGGAATGAATATGGCCAGGCTCAACCTTTCCCACGGTGGTTATGAGGAACATCAGAATCGTTTAGATCGAGTAAGAAGCGCGGCGGCTAAGGCTGGAAAGTCAGTTGCAATTCTCGTAGACCTTCAAGGTCCCAAGATTCGCCTCGCACGATTCAAAGATGGCCCACACGAGCTTTTCCGTGGAGATATTTTCACAATCACGACAGATGAAGTCGAGGGAACTAAAGAACGTTGCGGAACAACCTTCAAAGGGTTGCCAGGAGATTGCAAAGCCGGCGATAGGATTTTGATTGATGATGGAAAAGTTTCAGTTGAAGTTGTAGAAGTGAAGGGAAATGATGTTGTAACTAAGGTTACGCAACCTGGTTTTGTCAGTAACAACAAGGGGATTAACCTCCCAGGCGTTTCAGTCTCAGTTCCAGCGTTATCTGAAAAGGATAAAGAAGATTTACGCTGGGGATTGAAGGCAGGAGCCGATTTCATAGCGCTCTCATTTGTTAGAAATGCGGCAGATATCGATGATGTTCATCGCATCATGGATGAAGTTGGAATTCGCCGCCCAGTGATTGCCAAAATTGAAAAGCCTCAGGCAGTGGAGAATCTCGAAGAGATAGTCACTGCTTTCGACGGAATTATGGTTGCTCGCGGAGATTTAGGCGTGGAAATGCCAATAGAAGAGGTACCGCTGGTTCAAAAGCGTTGCGTGACTCTTGCTCGTGAGCAAGCCAAGCCAGTAATTGTGGCGACGCAGATGCTTGATTCAATGATTTCAAATTCAACGCCAACACGTGCCGAAGCAACTGATTGCGCTAACGCCGTTTTGGATGGCGCTGATGCGCTTATGTTGTCGGGCGAAACAAGCGTCGGTGCATTCCCGATTGAGGCAGTGACGATCATGGGGCGAATTATTGAACGCACGGAAGAAGCCATGTTGGACAAGATTCCACCGCTCCAACATCAGCCAGTGACAAAGGGCGGGGCAATCACAAAAGCTGCAACCGAAGTCGGCGCGATTGTTCGGGCTAAGTATTTAGTTGCATTCACGCAAAGCGGAGATTCTGCTCGCAGAATGGCGCGTTTGCGCTCACCAATTCCAATTCTGGCCCTAACCCCAGAAGTTGCGGTCTATAACCAGCTTGCTCTCTCATGGGGCGTTGAGCCAATGATCACTCCTTCAGTCGATCACACCGATGAGATGGTGAAGCAAGTGGATTCGATTCTCCTTGAATCTGGACGAGCCAAAAAAGGCGAGCCAGTCATGATTATCGCGGGAGCGCCTCCAGGAATTCCTGGATCGACAAATGCGATGAGAGTTCACGTAGTGGGGGATGCTGTAGACGGCATTGCTCCTGCTTATCGAAAGTAGCTCTACTTTAATTCGCTCATATCTCTTGAAGGTTATAAACTCTGGCCAGTAAGAAAATTGTAGGAAACGGCCTCGGTACTCCAACGGTAGAGAGGGCGGACTCAAAATCCGCACAGTGTCGGTTCAAATCCGACTCGAGGCACATGACAACGTCAGTGAATGAAAATAGCGCCCCTACTGGCGCGCGCATACTTGTTGCCGAAGATGAAGCAATTATCCGCCTTGACCTCGTTGAGATGCTGACTGAAGCTGGATACACAGTAGTAGCTGAAGCTTCCAACGGTGTTGAGGCAATCGCAATGGCAAAGCAACACAAGCCCGATCTTGCGATTTTGGATGTGAAAATGCCAGAACTCGATGGAATTTCGGCAGCCGAGCAAATCATCGAGATTGCACCAGTTCTGATGTTGACAGCCTTTAGCCAACGTGATCTTGTCGAACGTGCTCGCGATGCGGGCGCAATGGCCTACGTTGTGAAGCCCTTTAGTATTTCAGATTTAGTCCCTGCCATTGAGATTGCAATCAGCCGCTATACACAGATGAAAAGTCTTGCAGAAGAAGTGGCCGATTTGCACGAGCGACTTGAGACTCGCAAGGTGATCGATAGAGCAAAAGGCATCCTCATGGCCGCCTTAAATCTGACCGAGCCAGCGGCCTTCAGCTGGATCCAGCGAGCGGCAATGGATAGGCGGATCTCTATGAAAGAGGTCGCTCAGGCCGTTATTTCCCCTGATGCCGTGCCTGAGAAGTAGCCCACACTCCTAAATCGCATAAGTAACAAAAACTTAACCTGATTGGTTGCCAATTAAGGGCTCTCCCCGTTGAGTAAATCACCTCACACCTATAATCTACGGTTCTCCCTGTCCCGGGATTTTTGGAGATAATTAGGAAGGTATACCTAACGACTATGACAAAACTCAATCGTTTTGTGAGCGTTGTTGCCGCAGCAGGACTTGCAGCAACCGCTCTCGTAGCTGGAACCATCACATCAGCTGATGCAGCTACAAAGACACTTGTTATCTCAAGCGACTTGCCACTTCAAGGTGCTTCATTTGACTCGAATGACTCAACCAACAAGGCAATCGAATTGTACTTGAAGTCAATCGGCTACAAGGCTGGCAAGTTCAAAGTTTCATTCAAGAAGTACGATGATGCAACAGCCGCTGCTGGATCATGGGATGCTGCTAAGTGTGCTGCAAACGCACAAGCTCACGTAGCAAACAAGAATGAAGTTGCTGTAATGGGAACTTACAACTCAGGTTGCGCAAAGATCATCGTTCCAGTTTTGAACCAGGATCCAAAGGGCCCAATGCTCATGGTTTCTGATGCAAACACAAACCCAGGTCTCACAAAGGCATGGAACCCAGGCGAGCCAGATGTTTACTACCCAAATGGCGTACGTAACTACGCACGCGTATGTACAACAGATGACAACCAAGGTTCTGCTGCTGCACAGTTCGCAAAGTCAATTGGCATCAAGAAGGTTTATGTTTTGAACGATACACAGACCTACGGTCAAGGTGTTGCTCAGGCATTCACAACCGAAGCTAAGAAGCTTGGCCTCACAGTTCTCTCTTCTGGAGTAGCTGGCGATGGCTGGGATGCTAAGCAATCTGACTACACCGCTTTGTTCACAAAGATCAAGGCACTAGAGCCAGAGATGGTTTACATCGGCGGAATTTTCGACAACAACGGTGGACAACTTGTTAAAGACAAGGTCAACGTTCTTGGAGATAACACAGCTGTGAAGATGATGGGTCCTGATGGATTCACCGGTTACCCAGATCTCAACAAGATGCCTGAAGCACAAGGTATGTACCTCACCTTCGCTGGTCTCTCAACAGATCTTCTTCTTGCAAACGATCCAAAGGGTGCAGGCGCATCTTTTGTTAAGAACTACAAGAAGGCATACGGTAAGGATCCAGTTGGTTCATACCCTCTATACGGCGTAGCTGCTGTCCAGGTTATCTTGGCTGCTATTGCTAAGTCTGATGGAACTCGTAAGAGCGTAAATAACGCTGTCTTCTCTGGTTCAGGAATCTCAATTCCTGCCAAGCAGTCAGTACTCGGTAAGGAGCTGAAGATCAGCACACTTTCAGGAGATACTCTTGCTAAGGACATCACAGTTGAAGTAATCAAGAACAACGACGAGACAACCCTAAAGGCTTGGACCGTTAAGTAATTACTTGATTGAGAGAAATCTCAACTACATCTAAATAAAGGTGCGTGGGGCTTGCAAACGCAAGCCCCATTCATCTGTTCTTGACCATTAAGTGTTAGAAATTTCTTATTCACACCCAAAGAAGAGGTCCTAGTGGCTAACAAGAGTTATAAAGCCCGACAAGTTCGAAGAGCAATATTCGAGCGAACTTTTGGCATCGCAATTCTTGCGATGTTGTCGTTTTGGCTCATTGTGAACTTAATCAAAGCTCCATCCCAATTCGCCGAAGTGACACTTATCGGTTTATCAAATGGAGTTCTCTACGCTCTGATCGCCCTTGGATACACATTGGTGTACGGCATCATCGAGCTCATCAACTTTGCTCACGGAGACTTATTCATGCTCGGCGGTCTCTTCTCTGCACACTTCATCGCTCTTTGGTTTCATCAAACTAAATCGAGCCCAATGGGTTGGCTAGTATTTTTCCTCGCACTTATATCAGTAATGGTTTTTTGTGCAGGCGTGAATGTCTTTATCGAACGTTTTGCTTATAGAAGGCTGCGCAGAGCTCCAAAACTCGCACCACTTATCACCGCTGTTGGTGTCTCTTTCATGATTCAGTTTGTTGGACTTCGTTGGAATGGATCAGGGCAGAAGACTTGGAATAGCGTTTTGCCTCATGGGAGTGTGATGCTAGGTTCAGTGAAACTTCCTTACACAACTCTTATCTCCTTCGCTGTGACAATCCCAATTTTGATTGCCCTTACATTTATTGTCACAAAGACTCGTCAAGGCAAAGCAATGCGTGCAACTGCGCAAGATCAAGATGCTTCACGGCTTATGGGTATAAATGTAAACGGAACAATCGCATTTACATTTGCTCTCGGTGGAGCACTTGCTGGCGTTGCAGGATTGCTTTTCCAGCAAACTCGAGGATTAACCTCCTACAACCTGGGCTACCAGCTCGGACTGATTGCATTTACATCTGCAGTTCTTGGCGGAATAGGCAATCTACAAGGCGCAGTTCTTGGCGCGATACTTATTGGATTGATTCAAGGCTTGAACGATGGACTTCCAATTGGACTCGGCCAACAGTGGTCGCAGACGGTTGTATTCTCCATTCTTATTCTCTTGATGGTCTTTAAACCTGCGGGCCTTCTGGGCAAGCAAGTAACGGAAAAGGTGTAATGATATGGCCATTTCATTTCTAAAACGCGGTGAAAAAAAGCAGAAGCAATCTGCAAGTGCCCGCAAGTGGGCTGTTTCACTAACACTCGTTGCTCTCGCAATTTGGGCTTTCTTCACCTATCTTTTTGATAAGACGCCCGACGCGGTTCAGAGCTGGTTCCAGGTTTGGTTGCCGCCATCAACAATAAATGAATCTCTAGTCTGGGTTATTTGTGCACTTGGCCTCAATATCGTCGTTGGTTATGCAGGTTTGCTTGATCTTGGATTCGTCGCCTTCTGGGCATTTGGTGGTTACACAGCAGGTTGGTTTATGTCTGGTTTCTTCCATCAGGTAAATATCCACTTCGGTTCTATGAGCGCGAAAGTTATCCCTGGAATTCACTTATCTTTCTGGCTTGTCATGATCATTGCCGCGCTTATCGCAGGTTTCTTTGGAATAATCATTGGTGCTCCAACACTTCGCCTCAAGAGTGACTATCTCGCACTCGTTACTCTCGGCTTCGGTGAAATCATCCCTCAGGTTTTCACAAATGGTGAGAATATCGGTGGATTCAATCTTTCAAATGGAACTAAGGGAATTTCCCCAATCGACGCAATTGGAGTCTTCGGCAAACGCCTTGGACCCTTTGATCTTGGCTGGAAATTCCTCATCTACTTCTTCCTTGCAGCATGCATGGTCTTTGTCTCCCTTCGCATTCGTGGTGGCCGACTTGGCCGGGCATGGCTTGCGATTCGCGAAGATGAACTTGCGGCAAGCATGATGGGTGTTCCACTCATGCGCACAAAGTTAACTGCATATGCAGTTGGTGCCTTCTCAGGAGGTATCGGTGGAGCGGTCTACGCAACTCACGTAAATGGAATCTTCGCGGAGCGTTTCAACTTCTCAATTTCTATCATTCTTCTAGCCATGGTTGTGCTCGGCGGAATGGGAAATGTATGGGGAGTAATTATCGGAGCGCTGCTGATGGCTTGGATAAATGCAACAGGACTTCCAGCTATCGGTGATACTTTTAACAATACATTCCATACGGCGATTAACTTCCCGTCGTATAACTTCCTTCTTTTTGGAGGCATCCTGGTGTTGATGATGTTGTTCAAGCGTGACGGTATTTTGCCTGAAGCGCGCTTGAAGATGATCTCGCACGAAAACGATGATGAAGCCGCAAATACGGGAGGTCACTAATTATGAGTTCGATTCTTAACGCAGAAAATATCACGGTCGAATTCGGTGGACTCGTAGCAGTTAATGACGTTTCCTTCGATATCCCAGAGAAAGGCATTGTCAGCCTCATTGGTCCAAATGGCGCGGGCAAGACAACTTTTTTCAACATCCTTACTGGTCTTTACAAGCCAACATCTGGGCATGTCATGTATGACGGTCAAGAAATTACAGCTCTTGTCCCTCACAAGATTGCAGCCGCAGGTGTTGCTCGTACATTCCAAAACATCCGCCTTTTTGGTTCAATGACAGCGGAAGAAAATGTAATGGTTGCGATGCACTCGCACCTCAAGGCTTCTTTAGCCACAACGATTCTTGGCTTACCGTCCCAACGCAGAGAGGAACGTGCGGCCCATGAAGAGGCACGCGCTCTCCTTGAATTCGTAGGAATCGGAAAGACAGCAGGAGAATTTGCACGAAACCTCTCATATGGAGATCAACGTCGCCTAGAAGTTGCTCGCGCCCTTGCACTTCGCCCGAAAGTTTTGCTCCTTGACGAGCCAACGGCTGGAATGAACCCTCAAGAATCTTCAGTTTTTGTTGATTTCGTTCACCGTATCCGCGATGAGAAAGGAATATCAATTCTTCTCATTGAGCACGACATGGCTGTGGTTATGAAGGTTTCTGAACGCATCACAGTTCTTGATCGCGGTGAAAAGATTGCTGAAGGATCACCGGCGGAAATTAAAGCGAATCCACGAGTTATTGAGGCATACCTGGGCAAGGGTGTGGGGGCGGGACACTAATGTTAAAAATTGATAATCTCCAAGTTTCTTACGGCAATATCAAAGCTATTAAGGGAATTTCACTCGAAGTTAATGAGGGTGAAATTGTTACTTTAATTGGCTCGAATGGAGCCGGTAAGTCCACAACGCTTCGCGCAATCTCTGGTCTTCTCAAGCCTCGCGGCGGCTCAATCACATTTCTGGGCGAGCGTATCGATGGGCTTGAAGGACATGATGTCGTCAAAAAAGGCATCACACATTCACCCGAGGGTCGCAGAATATTTCCTCGCATGACAGTTGAGGAGAATTTGGACTTAGGTGCATTTCTCCGCAACGATAAAGCGGGAATTGCTGAAGATAAGGAGCGCGTGCTCGAACTCTTCCCACGCCTTCGTGAACGTATCAGCCAGAAATCGGGAACGATGTCAGGCGGAGAACAACAAATGCTAGCCGTAGCACGTGCTCTCATGGGTCAGCCAAAACTTCTCATCATGGATGAACCTTCCATGGGTTTGGCGCCAGTTCTTGTAGATCTAATTTTCGAAACTATTCTTAAGATCAACAAACAGGGAACAACAATTCTCCTGGTTGAACAGAATGCATTAGCTGCGCTTAGCGTTGCAAATCGCGGATATGTTTTGGAATCTGGCGTAATCAAGATGAGTGGCAATGCCAAAGATCTTCAATCAGACCCTGAAGTTACAAAGGCTTATCTGGGCGGTTAATCTCTTTTAGCAAGTATGAGACAGGTGATGCGCGCCGTACAGGTGCGGTCACCTTTTTCATTTGTGATCACAATTTCATAACAACACATCGTCTTCCCAAGTGAAACGGCAGTGGCAACCGCTGTAACAATTCCAGTGGTGGCTGACTTGTGGTGAGTGGCATTAATGTCTACGCCAACAATCATGCGATCTGGACCTGCGTGAAGTTGGGTCCCGATGGAACCTAAGCTTTCAGCTAAGACAACATTTGCTCCACCATGCAACAGACCAAGAGGCTGAGTGTTTCCCTCGACTGGCATGGTTGCAACAAGTCGCTGCGGCGATGCCTCGAGAAGTTCAATGCCCATTTTTCTATCGAGGGCACCTTGTCCACGTTCGCGCAGAATTTCCATGTAATCGCTCATGGGTGCAGTCTATTCATGAGCTGTTGCCACCTACAATCAGCCACATGAAGAGGTTGTTATTGGTCGATGGACACTCGTTGGCTTATCGTGCCTTTTACGCCCTGCCAGTCGAAAATTTTGGCACCTCTAGCGGGCAGCCAACTAATGCGATTTACGGCTTTTCATCGATGCTTCTTAACTTGATCCGTGATGAAGAGCCAACCCACATCGCTGTGGCATTCGATGTCTCTAGAAAGACTTTTCGATCAGAGAAATTTCCCGAATATAAAGCCCAGCGCGCAAAAACGCCGGACGAGTTTCGCTCCCAAATGGATTACCTCTATCAAATGGTTACTGCCCTTGGGATTAGAACTTTTGCAATTGAGGGTTTTGAGGCAGATGATGTAATCGCCACTTTTGCAAAAGAGGCCGAGTCTGAAGAATTTGAAGTTCTCATTTCTACGGGAGATAGAGATTCCTTTCAATTAATTTCAGAACGCATCACGGTTTTGTATCCACGAAAAGGGATGTCTGACCTCGCCCGAATGACTCCAGAGGCTGTGAAAGAAAAATACGGGTTGACCCCTTCGCAATATCACGATTTTGCTGCTCTCCGAGGGGACCCAAGTGACAACCTCCCTTCTGTCCCAGGAGTTGGTGAGAAGACTGCGACAAAATGGATTCAAGATTACGGAGATATACAAGGGCTTCTCTCACACGCGGATGAGATCCCGGGAAAAGTGGGAGAGTCTCTTCGAGCCCATGTAGAAAGTGTGAAACTCAATCACGAGCTAACGCAATTGATCCACGACGTGGATGTAAAAGCTAGTGTTTCTGATCTGGAATGGAAAGGCTTTAATTCGGCGGATGTGTTACATCTTCTAGATCAATTAGAGATAAAAGCGCTGAGAGACCGAATAAAGTCTATGAGTGGGGAAGTGGAAGCAGATGTTCCCCTCGCCAAGTCAAACGTTGATTCAATAGAAAAGAGTTCCAAGGAGATCTCCTCCTTGGTTTCAAAGCATTCGGGCGATATTGCATTTCATGCTGAAATAATCGAAGGAAAAATTACTGGCTATTCAGTGGCTCTGGACTCCGCCCAAGTGTTTGTTGACCCTTCGGGAACGCCAGGAGAGTGGCTCTCGAATTCAAAAATCACAAAGATTGTTCACGGATCAAAAATTCTCGCAAGATATCTCGACATTCAGGGAGTTGTATTTGATACAGAGCTTGCTGCATATCTGATTAATCCTGGTGGACGAAACATTTCCATCGAAGATTTAGTTGAAAGATATCTTGGACTTCATTTAGAACAAGAAGTGGAAGACCTTTTTTCTACTTTCAATGGCTCACATACCGCCCACCTTCATACGCTTCGGCCGATGCTTCAAAAAGAGATTGACGAACGCAAAATGGGCTCACTATTGCTTGACTTGGAGTTGCCAACTTCACTTCTCCTTGCCCAAATGGAGGCGACAGGTATAGCCGTCGATAGACCTCACTTGAATGAATTAGTTACTTTCTTTAGAACTGAAGTGGCGACAGAGACGGAATCAGCCCATAAGCACGCTGGTCGTGAATTCAACGTGGGATCTCCAAAGCAGCTTCAAGTTATTCTCTTTGACGAACTCAAACTACCTAAGACTAAGAAAATTAAGACTGGATTTACGACTGATGCAGAGAGCCTAGAGTGGTTAGCGGCAAAGACAGGACACCCGTTGTTGCAGAATCTTTTGCGCATTCGCGAGACCAGCAAGTTAATGACCACAATAGATGGATTACTCGCTGCGACTTCAACGGACAATCGAATTCATACTACTTTTCAACAGACAACAACTGCTACCGGGCGGCTGTCTTCTACCGATCCAAATTTGCAAAATATTCCTGTGCGCACTGAAGAAGGACGAAGAATTAGAGATTGTTTCATCGCATCTTCACCATATGAGGAATTGCTCACTGCAGATTACAGTCAGATTGAAATGCGCATCATGGCCCATCTTTCACAAGACGCTGGGTTAACTGAGGCATTTCATAGCGGTGAAGATCTACATAACACGGTGGCATCGCGAGTATTTGGGGTTGATGCAAATCAGGTAAACCCCGAGATGCGCAGACAAATCAAAGCGATGTCTTATGGACTTGCTTACGGGCTTTCTGCATTTGGACTTTCCCAACAATTGGATTTGTCCCCGACTGAAGCTTCAACTTTGATGGGACATTATTTCGAGCGCTTTGGAGGAATCCGGGACTATTTGAAGAATGTTGTGGAAGAGGCTCGTAAAGTTGGATATACGGAAACGATCTTAGGTAGACGTCGTTATCTACCCGATCTGTCGAGTGATAATCGGCAGAGACGTGAGACTGCTGAACGAATGGCGCTGAATGCGCCAATCCAAGGTTCGGCTGCAGATATTATCAAGGTAGCGATGCTAAATGTGCACTCCTCTCTTGTGAAGGTGGGGGTGAAGTCTCGCCTCCTTTTGCAAGTGCACGATGAATTAATTATTGAAATCTTCCCTGGTGAACGCGATCAGGTATCGCACATTGTGAAGACGGAAATGGAAAATGCAGTAAAACTTTCTTTACCGCTGGCCGTAAATATAGGCACCGGAAAAAGTTGGGATTTGGCGGCGCACTAACCCTCTGTCAGGGACTTTTTGTTTGCTTTTTGTAAATATCGTTGTCCACCAAATGTTATGAAAGCGCCCACGACAACGCAAGCGGTGGAGAGCGCAAAACAAAATTGAGGGCCAACGGATTCAGAGAGAGTTCCAGCGATTGCACTTCCAACCGCTCCGGCACTTCCTTCGATCATCCACATCCAACCAAGAGCCGAAGCGGCCGCACCTTTAGGGCGGATAAATTCAAGGATTTCAAGATAGAAAACTTGCTGTGCTCCTACGAAAAATCCCATTACGCCACCTACCAACATCAGGCTCCAACCAGGAGTTGTAAATGCAAGTGGCAGTGTTGCGAGAGTCCAAAAAATATAATTACGTTTAAAAGCCTGTAGCGGGGTCCAGTGCTTGCCGACGGTCCCAGCAACCAGACTTCCGATGATCATTGTCGATGATTGAACTCCCAAAATAATTGATGTCATTTTTGGCACGTGCGCAATTGTGGTGAAGGCTGGAAGGGCAATCGAAAAAATTCCAGTACCTAAACCAATAAAGAGGCCCTCAAGGGCGAGAAGTCGTATTCCAGGAATTCGAAATAGTTTCTTTTCGGAAGGATTCTTTACTTCCGGAATCCATCGACCAACAACTTCTAAGAATGATATCGAGAGCCCGCCAGATAGAAGAGAAAATGAGCAAAGGATGAGTGCACGTGCGGGATGTTGTGACAGGGCGAGAGCCGTGACAGCAAGTGGTCCAAGGATTGCTGCGATTTCCATGGATGTTGAATCAATTGCATACGCGGTTCTTAATTTTTCTTGAGGAACTATAGATCGCCACAATGGACGGACCGAGAGATTGATAGGTGGCGCGCAAAGGCCAAGGAGAATTGCAAAGAGAAGGAGAAGTGTTTTGTCGTGCGTAGCGTTCACGAGAAGAATCGAGGCCGCGTATGAGGGAACGAAAAATCGGATTGGCCACTTGAGGCCGTACTTATCAAGTAGCGCTGCGCGCATGCCCGTAGTAAGAGACCCAGCTATGCCGTTGGCTCCAGCAGCAAAACCAGCCGTGGCGATGGATTGAGTTTCGTGATAAACCTTGAAGTACAACCCAAGCCCAATCATCCCGTAGGCAAAACGAGCGGGGAATGCGGCTATCAAGAGCGATTTTGCACCTGATGTCTTCAAGAAAAGCAGGTATTCACGCATATCCGCACTCTAGCTGACGGGTCGAATACGTTTTGACCCTCAACACGCTCCGCAAGTACCCTAAGGCACTTGGTTCAGAAGGAGCCAGCCTCTCCACTCTCTGTATAGGGGATGGGGGAGTTACCTACTACATCTATCCACCTACGGAGCAACTTGAGCACTCAGATTACAATCAACGATGTCGGAAGCGCAGAAGATTTTCTCGCGGCAATCGAAGGAACAATAAAGAATTTTAACGACGGGGACTTAGTCTCAGGAATTGTCGTACAAGTAGATCGCGAAGAAGTACTTCTTGATATCGGATACAAGACAGAGGGTGTTATCCCTTCACGTGAACTCTCAATTCGCCACGATATCGATCCATCAGAGATCGTAAAGCTCGGCGATCGCGTTGAAGCCCTCGTTCTCCAGAAGGAAGATAAAGAAGGTCGCCTCATTCTTTCCAAGAAGCGCGCACAATACGAACGCGCATGGGGAGAAATCGAAGGCAAGAAGGAACGTGACGAAGTTGTTACTGGTGTTGTTATCGAAGTTGTTAAGGGCGGATTAATCGTGGACATCGGTCTTCGTGGATTCCTTCCAGCATCACTCGTTGAAATGCGCCGCGTACGTGACCTCACTCCTTACATCGGTAAGACAGTTGAAGCTCGTATCATTGAACTTGATAAGAACCGTAACAACGTTGTTCTTTCACGCCGCGCTTACCTCGAGCAGACTCAATCAGAGTCACGCACAACATTCCTTAATCAGCTCACAAAGGGGCAGGTCCGCACAGGAGTTGTTTCTTCGATCGTTAACTTTGGTGCGTTCGTTGACCTTGGTGGCGTTGATGGACTTGTTCACGTTTCAGAACTTTCATGGAAGCATATTGATCACCCAAGTGAAGTTGTTGAAGTTGGCGATGAAGTGACCGTTGAAGTTCTCGAAGTTGATTTCGAGCGCGAGCGTGTTTCCCTCTCACTCAAGGCAACCCAAGAAGATCCTTGGCAGGCATTTGCTCGGACACACACAATCAATCAAGTTGTTCCTGGTGAAGTGACAAAGCTTGTTCCATTCGGTGCGTTTATCCGAGTATTCGAAGGAATCGAAGGCCTTGTTCATATCTCCGAGTTGGCAGAACGTCACGTGGAAATTCCAGAGCAGGTTGTTCAAGTAGGAGATTCATTATTCGTGAAGATCATTGATATTGATCTTGAGCGTCGTCGTATCTCACTTTCTCTTAAGCAAGCTAATGAAGGCCACGAAGTTGAGGTCGAAGCATTCGATCCATCTCAATACGGAATGCCTGCTCGTTATGATGCTGAAGGTAACTTCATTTATCCAGAAGGATTCGATGCTGATTCACAAGAATGGCGTCCGGGATTTGAAACACAGCGCGAAGAGTGGGAGCGTCAGTACGCTGAAGCTCAGGCTCGTTTCCTAGCTCACAAGAAGCAGAAGGATGAAGCTCGCGTGGCTGATGAGGCTGCCGAAACTGCAGAACCATTGGGGCACACTTCAGAAACACCAGCGGAAACACCAGCTGAATAAAGAGATAAAAGCGTTGAAGGCCCTGACAAAAGTCGGGGCCTTTTTCATTTCTAACTCCCACATAGATAGGCTGTAACCGTGCTTCTCGTCGCGTTAACCGGTGGAATTGGTTCAGGCAAATCCCTTGCTGGCCAATTTTTCGCCGACCTTGGAGCAATAGTTGTAGATTCTGATCAGCTTTCCCGTGAGGTAATTGAACGTGGAACGCCTGGATTCGATGAAGTCCTGCTTCGTTTTGGAGATGAAATTCTTACGAACGGAGATATTGATCGCAAAAAATTGGCCGCTATTGTCTTTGAAGATGAAGAATCGCGAATCGATTTAGAAGAAATCATTCATCCGCTTGTCCGCAAGTCTTTCGAAAAACTTGTTGAAAGCGCAAGCGAGGGCGATATCGTAATTAACCAGATTCCATTATTGGTGGAAACAGATGGAGCGGAGAGATTTGATCGAGTAATTACCGTCATTTCATCGCTTGAAAAACGAAAAGAACGTTTAAAACTTCGCGGATTGCCAACATATGAAATAGAAAAGCGATTAGCAGCGCAAGCAAGCGACGATGAAAGAATAGAAATTTCAGATTACGTCGTTGAAAATAACGGAACCGAAGATGATTTGCTCCGAGAAGTTGAAGCCACTTTTGAAGCGCTCAAAAGGGATATTATCGAATGAGACCGATTTCTGAATTGCAAAGAACGGTCAACCCCTTCAAAGTGATAAGCGATTATGTACCTTCTGGAGACCAGCCGGCGGCCATTGCGGAGATGGCTAGGCGCATCGAGGCGGGCGAGAAAGATGTTGTTCTCTTGGGTGCGACGGGTACCGGTAAGTCGGCAACAACCGCGTGGTTAATTGAGAAACTACAACGTCCAACATTGGTTATGGCGCCTAACAAGACTTTGGCAGCGCAGCTTGCAAATGAATTTCGTGAGCTCATGCCTAATAATGCTGTGGAGTATTTCGTTTCCTACTACGACTACTACCAACCCGAGGCATATGTACCGCAATCAGATACTTTTATCGAGAAGGATTCTTCGGTAAATGATGAGGTTGAACGCTTAAGGCACTCGGCAACGAACTCGCTCTTGACGAGGCGTGATGTCATCGTCGTAGCAACTGTTTCGTGTATTTATGGACTAGGAACTCCTCAGGAGTACGTGGATCGTATGGTTCGGCTTCGCGTCGGGGACTCGACTGAGCGAAATACCCTCCTGCGAAAGTTTGTCGATATTCAGTACAAAAGAAATGACATGGCTTTTGAGCGAGGGACATTTCGAGTTCGCGGGGACACTATTGAGATCATTCCCATGTATGAAGAGCTCGCTGTCCGAATTGAAATGTTTGGTGATGAGATTGAGCGCATCACAACGTTGCATCCGCTGACAGGCGAAATCATCCGTGACGAAACGGAAATGTATATTTTCCCTGCAAGCCATTATGCGGCAGGCCCAGAAACAATGAAGCGCGCCATGGGTGGAATTGAAGCCGAGATGGAAGAGAGAGTTAAGCTCTTTGAAAAACAGGGCAAACTTCTTGAGGCCCAGCGATTGCGTATGCGCACCACTTTTGATTTAGAAATGATCCAACAGCTTGGTTTCTGTTCAGGAATTGAAAACTATTCACGACATATTGACGATCGGGACCCTGGTTCACCACCACATTGTCTACTTGACTATTTTCCAGAAGATTTCCTGGTTGTAATTGATGAATCACATGTGACTGTCCCGCAGATTGGTGCGATGCATGAAGGGGATGCTGCTCGAAAGCGCACACTTGTAGAGCATGGATTTCGACTTCCAAGTGCAATGGATAATCGACCACTGCGTTTTGATGAGTTTGAAGGTAGAAAGGGGCAGACTGTTTATTTGTCAGCTACCCCAGGAAAATACGAAATGGCCAAAGTAGAAAACGATGTCGTGGAGCAAGTCATTCGACCAACTGGATTAGTAGATCCACAGATTCTTGTAAAGCCAATTAAGGGACAGATTGATGACTTGGTCGAGCAGATTCGAATTCGTACCGCAAAGAATGAACGCGTTTTAGTCACAACTTTGACGAAAAAAATGTCTGAGGATTTAACAGAATATCTTCTGGGCCTCGGTATCAAAGTTCAGTACCTCCATTCAGAGGTCGACACACTTCGCCGTGTGGAGCTTTTAAGAGAGTTACGCATGGGGGAGTTTGACGTCTTGATTGGAATCAACTTACTCCGCGAAGGCTTGGATTTACCTGAAGTTTCACTTGTTGCGATACTGGATGCAGATAAGCAAGGTTTTCTCCGTTCTGCGACATCTTTGATTCAAACGATAGGCCGCGCGGCTCGAAATGTCTCTGGTGAAGTTCACATGTATGCCGATCAGATGACTGATGCCATGGTTAAAGCAATCGATGAGACAAATAGGCGCCGTGAGAAGCAAGTTTCTTACAATCTAGCAAATGGAATTGACCCTACGCCGCTTCGCAAGAAGATTGCCGATATCACTGATTTGATCTCAAAGGAGATCGAGGACACAGAAGAGACTCTGCCTTGGGGGAAAAAGGGCGTGCTGTCGCCAGGTCTCACACCAAGAGATGTATCGTCTCTTCCTCGACAAGAACTTCGAGCGTTAATTGATTCCCTCACCGACCAGATGAAGAACGCAGCTGGCGAACTTCAATTTGAGGTTGCTGCTCGTTTGAGAGATGAGATTAGAATTTTGAAAAAAGAACTACGAAGTATGGAAGAGGCTGGGGTATGAATTCGGACCGTTTGATAGTGCGGGGCGCCCGCGAACATAATCTTAAAAACGTTTCGATTGATTTGCCCAGAAATTCCCTTATCGTCTTTACAGGTTTATCTGGATCAGGAAAGTCATCCCTAGCTTTCGATACGATCTTCGCAGAAGGTCAACGTAGATACGTCGAGTCACTTTCGGCATACGCACGCCAATTCCTGGGGCAGATGGATAAGCCCGATGTAGATTTCATTGAAGGGTTATCGCCGGCGGTCTCTATTGATCAAAAATCCACGAATCGAAACCCTCGTTCTACGGTGGGAACGATCACAGAGGTATACGACTACTTACGTTTGCTTTACGCACGTGCTGGACGGCCTCATTGTCCAAGTTGCGGAAAGCCAATCGCGAAACAGACTCCACAAAATATTGTCGACCAGATTCTTGCTCTCAAGGAAGGCGTTCGCTTCCAAGTTCTAGCGCCAGTTATTAGGGCTCGTAAGGGTGAGTTCGTTGATCTATTCCGTGAATTTACAACGCAGGGATATTCTCGAGCTCGCGTTGACGGAGTGGTTTATCCACTTGCAGAAATTCCTAAACTCAAGAAGCAGGATAAACACACAATTGAAGTGGTTATCGACCGACTTGCCGTCAAAGCTGATGCAAAAACGCGACTCACAGATTCGATTGAGAACGCCCTTAAGTTAGCAAATGGGCTAGTCATTTTAGATTTTGTAGATTTAGATGAGAAGGATCCTGATAAAGAGAAGGTATTTAGCGAACACATGGCGTGCCATGATTGCGAACTATCCTTTGAAGAAATGGAGCCTCGTTCCTTCTCGTTTAACTCACCTTTTGGAGCTTGTCCAGAATGCACTGGCATAGGTACAAAACTTGAGGTGGATCAAGAACTTGTTATTCCAGATGATTCGATTTCGATTTATGAGGGTGCCATTGCCCCTTGGTCAGGTGGGCAATCCTCGGATTATTTTGAGCGACTTCTTGAGGCGTTAGCGAAAGACATCACATTCTCTCTTGATGTTCCATGGAAAAAGATTTCAGCGAAAGCTCGTGAAGCAATTCTTAACGGCTATGAGTACGAGATAAAGATGAAGTATAAAGGTCGCTACGGAACAAAGAATTACACCACTGGTTTCGAGGGAGTCATTCCCTTTATTCACCGTCGACACTCGGAAACTGACAGCGATTACAGCCGTGAAAAGTATGAGGCTTATATGCGTGAGACTCCCTGCCCTACATGTAAAGGTGCACGGTTAAAGCCTGAAGTTCTTGCCGTAACACTCGGCGGAAAGAATATCGCTCAAGTATGTGAGCTTTCCATTGGCCAATGCGCCGATTTCCTCAAGAAGATTTCTCTTAATGCGCGCGAGAAGAAGATTGCCGAACGTGTTCTCAAAGAGGTGCACGCCAGATTAGGGTTCCTCCTCGATGTCGGTCTTGACTATCTATCATTAGAGCGCGGAGCAGTAACACTCTCAGGTGGCGAAGCTCAAAGAATTCGCCTCGCAACTCAAATTGGATCGGGGCTAGTAGGTGTTCTCTATGTACTAGATGAACCAAGCATTGGGTTACATCAAAGGGATAATCGCCGATTAATCGATACCTTGACTAGATTGCGCGATTTAGGCAATACGTTGATTGTGGTCGAGCATGATGAAGACACAATCCGAACCGCTGACTGGATTGTGGATATTGGTCCCGGCGCAGGTGAACATGGCGGCAAAGTAGTTTCATCAGGAAGCTATGAAGACCTCGTAGCCGCAAAAGAGTCAATAACTGGTGCTTATTTAGCAGGGCGCATGAAGATTGAAATGCCCGAAGTCCGGAGAGTGCAAGTTAAAGGCAAGGAACTCGTTGTTAAGGACGCAAAAGAGAACAACCTACAAAATATCTCCGTAACTTTCCCACTTGGAAACTTTGTTGCGGTGACGGGAGTTAGTGGTTCTGGTAAATCTACTTTGGTAAATGACATCCTATACACGGTTTTGGCAAACAAACTTAATGGAGCTCGCATGGTTCCGGGCCGACATAGATCAATATCTGGCCTGGAGAATCTCGACAAAGTTGTACATGTTGATCAATCGCCTATAGGACGTACTCCGCGCTCAAATCCTGCCACCTATACCGGCGTTTTCGACAAGGTCCGAGCGCTTTTTGCTGAAACAGCAGAGGCGAAAATAAGAGGATACCAACAGGGGCGTTTCTCGTTTAACGTGAAAGGTGGTCGATGCGAAAACTGTGCAGGCGATGGCACCATCACGATTGAAATGAACTTTCTGCCTGATGTTTACGTACCTTGCGAAGTTTGTCACGGTGCTCGTTACAACCGTGAAACTTTAGAAGTGCATTATAAAGGAAGAACAATCGCTCAGGTATTGGATATGCCTATCGAAGAGGCGCATGGTTTCTTTGAATCAGTGCCTGCCATCGCTAGGTATCTAAAAACGCTTAACGATGTTGGTCTTGGATATGTACGTCTTGGGCAATCAGCCCCGACTCTCTCGGGTGGTGAGGCTCAACGCGTTAAGTTAGCTACTGAACTTCAACGTCGCTCTACCGGCAGAACAATTTATGTTCTGGATGAGCCAACAACCGGATTGCATTTTGAAGATGTTCGTAAACTTTTGATTGTTCTAAATCGCCTCGTCGATTCGGGAAACACCGTCATTGTCATTGAGCATAACTTGGACGTTATTAAATGCGCGGATTGGGTTATCGACATGGGTCCTGAAGGAGGATCAGGAGGCGGCCTTGTCATTGCAGAAGGAACGCCTGAGCAAGTGGCAAAAAATAAAGCTAGTTTCACTGGTCAATACCTTGCCCCATTGCTTAAATAGAGAATTAGAATCCCATGAGTGATCCACAAAGTTATCGCCCTTCAGGCATTCCAACTGATCCTGGGGTTTACCGATTCTTTGATGAGAAAGATAAGGTCATATACGTTGGTAAGGCAAAAAACTTAAAGAATCGCTTAACAACGTATTTTGGATCAAATTTGGCAACCAAAACATATCGCATGGTTCATACGGCGGTTCGTGTTGATTGGACGATTGTAAATACTGAGGTAGAGGCGCTTCAACTTGAGTACACCTGGATAAAGTCATACAACCCTCACTTCAATATTCAATTCAAAGACGATAAGTCCTACCCCTATGTGGCTATAAGCGTTAATGAACCCTTTCCAAAAATGTTTGTATCACGCCAGAAAAAAGTCAAAGGCGTAAAGTATTACGGGCCCTTTGCCCATGCTTGGGCGCTGAGAGCAACATTTGATACATTGCTGAGAATTTACCCACTTCGTACCTGTAGTGATTCAAATTTTGATCGAGCCGTAAAGAGCAAAAGGCAGTGTTTGCTTGGTGATATCGGCAAGTGTTCTGCCCCCTGCGTAGGCTGGATCTCCCAAGAGGACCATGCAGCCATGGCTAATCGACTAGCGGACTTCTTCTCCTCGGATACGGTTGATATAACAACTCAAGTTGAATCGGAAATGCTTAAAGCATCAGAGAATCAAGAGTTCGAGAGAGCGGCATCCTTACGTGATCAACTTGCTGCGATTCGAAAGTCGAATGAGACGACAGATGTCGCACTTTCAGAAAATGTGACAGCAGATGTCATCGCAATCTATGAAGATGTCACGCATGCCGCCGCCTCGCTTTTTTCTGTGCGTGAAGGACGAATTGTGGGTTCTCGTTCTTGGGTAATTGATTTATCAAATGTACTTGAAGGAGAAGAAGTAGTTGGGGCGACGCTCTCGAAAATATATGCAGATCAAACACCACCGTCTGAAATTTTGATTGATCGCCCACTTCTTGAATCTGCCCCATACGAAGAGTGGCTCTCTGATATGGCGGAGCGAAAGGTTCATATAGCCACACCACAAAGAGGTGATAAATATGATTTAATCCAAACGGTAAAGCGAAATGCTCACCAAGCACTTATTCAATATTTATCGAAACGATCTAGTGATTCTGCAGTTTCTGGAAAGGCCCTTGAGGAAATCTCAGAACTCTTGCAACTTGCCGAGCTCCCACTTCGAATCGAGTGTTTCGACATCTCAAATATTCAGGGTAAACATATGGTGGCCTCGATGGTTGTCTTCGAAGATGGTCGAATAAAGAAGAGTGATTATCGTCGTTTTGCTATTTCTGATGATGAAAATTTTGACGATACTCGGGCTATGCATCACGTTATTACACGGCGAATGAAGCGGTACTTGGCTGAGAAGGATATTGATTTGGATGAACTGCGAATTGATGGAGGGGCTCGACCGAAGTTTGCCTACCCTCCGCAACTAATCGTTGTTGATGGCGGCCAGCCTCAGGTAGCTGCGGCTTCCAGAGCGCTAGCCGAGCTTGGGATCACCGATGTAGCTCTCTGCGGATTGGCCAAACGATTGGAAGAAGTCTGGTTACCCGATTCATCAGATCCCATTATTTTCCCTCGACATAGCGAAGGACTTTATCTTCTACAGCGAATTCGTGATGAAGCCCACCGTTTTGCCATCACATTTCATAGAAGCAAGAGATCTAAAGTGATGCTGGAATCCTTGCTTGATGAAATTCCACATTTGGGAGAAGTGCGAAGTAAAGCGCTTCTGGCTCGATTCGGCTCAGTCGCTGCTCTTAAGAAAGCACCAATATCGGATATTGCAGAAGTGCCTGGCATCGGAGAGAAGATCGCGAGCCTTGTCTTTGAACATCTACAAGATTCACAACCAACCGTGGATATATCAACTGGTGAAATTCTGGATTAGTAAGGCATGATTGGGATATGACAAGCGAAGTCGTGGTTGTAACGGGGATGAGTGGAGCTGGGCGATCTACGGTTGCTCATGCGATGGAAGACCTGGGTTGGTATGTTGTTGATAATCTTCCACCGGCGCTTCTTGCAAATTTATGCGATATGGCGGCTACGACAGTTACGAATATCGCTGTTGTCATCGATGTGCGCGGACGTCAATTCTTTGATGATTTGAACCTTGCTCTTGCTGAAATTGGTGAACGCGGAATAGCACGAAGGATTCTCTTTGTGGATGCATCGGATGATGTTTTGATTCGACGCTTTGAATCAACCCGCAGACCTCACCCGTTGCAGGGCGGAGATCGTATCGTTGATGGAATCACCAAGGAACGTGAGCGTCTTCGTGAAATTCGCTCGATTGCTGACATTGTGATTGATTCTTCGGCTTTGAATATCCACCAGTTAGAAAAGAAAGTTGAAGAACTTTTCCACACAGATGGAGCCGCAGATCTTCGCGTGAATATTCTTTCCTTTGGCTATAAATATGGAATTCCAGTGGACGCTGATTTGGTTATGGATTGTAGATTTATACCAAATCCTCATTGGATTCCAGAACTTCGTCCAATGAATGGGTTGGATAAACCCGTGAGTGAAAGCGTCTTAAATGCGGCCAATGTCCAGGAATTTCTTACCCGCTATCAGGCGGTCTTTGAAACCATGTCGCAAGGATTTTTCTCTGAGGGGCGAAAATATTTGACCCTCGCAGTTGGATGTACAGGTGGAAAGCATCGAAGTGTTGCAATAGCGGAAGAACTTTCCAGGCGCCTCAATCTTACGCACCAGATTTCTGGCCACACGATTTCAGCGTCATCAATTCACCGGGACCTCGGGCGCGAACTATGAGCCGCGACCCCAAACTTGTTTGCTTGGGGGGTGGCCACGGATTAGCTGCAACTCTCACCGCGGCACGATCGCTGACGAGTGACATAACGGCGATAGTCACAGTCGCCGATAACGGTGGTTCCAGTGGGCGACTGCGAGAAGAATTCAATTTCCTACCCCCTGGTGATTTGCGGATGGCACTTGCCGCACTTTGCTCAAAGGATGTATGGGGCAAAGAGTGGGCAGATATTTTGCAATATAGATTTACAAGTGAAGGTTCATTAAATGGACACGCACTTGGCAATCTCTTATTAACAGCGCTTTGGGATCGGGATGGTGATCCCGTTGCAGGGATTGCACGAGTTGGAGAGTTACTTAAAATTGTTGGCCGCGTACTTCCAATGGCAGTAGAACCACTTGATATAGAAGCCACTTTTAATACAGCTTCGGGCAGAAAAATAGTCCGCGGTCAGGTCCAAGTCGCTACAGCAAAAGGTCATATAGAATCATTGCGGTTAATCCCAGATTCCCCGCAATCAACACCTGAAGCAATCGATGCAATCCTTCAAGCTGAATGGCTCACCTTTGGTCCAGGCTCATGGTTTAGTAGCGTGATGCCACACTTCCTACTTCGCGAACAGCTTGCGGCGATTGAGAAATCTTCGGCTAAGAAGATTGTGATTTTCAATCTCCCAGAACCTGCTAGTGAAATGGAATTCGCGGGAGTCAGCGCCGAGGAGCATCTTGAATTGATTCTTTCTCATCTTCCAAATTTCACTTTGGATTACGCGATAGCAGACCCATCCTCCATAGATGAGAGAAGCAGGCTTCAACAAGTGGTTGAGGGTTGTGGGGGAGAGTTGGTCATAGCACCCGTTGCCAAGAGCCCCGGTTCCTATCACCATGATCCGGAAAAATTAGCATTGGCTTTCAGCCACATTTTCCCTTGATGTTTGCTTAGATACTCGCATGGCAATGACTTCATCAGTGAAAGACGAGCTAAGTCGTCTTTCGATTACAAAACCGTGTTGCCGCAAAGCTGAAGTTTCCGCAATCTTGCGATTCGCCGGAGGTCTACATGTGGCTGCGGGAAAGATATTAATAGAAGTCGAATTGGACACTGCGCAAAGTGCAAGACGCCTTCGTAAGGATATCGCCGAAATATTTGGACATGAAAGCGAGCTGGCTGTTCTATCGCCAAGCGGTCTTAGAAAAGGAAGTAGATACGTAGTTCGTATCACCTCTGATAGCGAAGCACTGGCAAGACAGACAGGACTCGTCGATGGAAATAATCGCCCTATACGAGGCCTTCCTCCTCAAGTGGTCTCAGCTGGCTTATGCGATGCCGAAGCTGCGTGGCGCGGTGCATTTCTTGCACACGGTTCTTTAACAGAACCTGGGCGATCTTCCGCTCTTGAAATTACATGCCCTGGTCCAGAGGCGGCCCTTGCACTTGTGGGTGCCGCGCGACGTTTGGGAATAGCGGCTAAGGCTCGAGAAGTTCGCGCTGTTGATCGTGTTGTTATTCGAGATGGTGATGCGATTGGAGCGCTTCTGACGAGATTGGGCGCGCATGAAAGTGTTCTGGCTTGGGAGGAGCGCCGTATGCGGCGCGAAGTTCGCGCAACCGCCAATCGCCTTGCGAACTTTGACGATGCAAATCTTCGTCGCTCTGCTCGAGCAGCAGTTGCAGCATCCGCTCGAGTTTCACGAGCCATGGAAATTTTGGGCGAAGAAATACCTGAGCATTTGAAAGAAGCGGGAGAGTTGAGAATTACCCACGGGCAGGCCAGTCTGGAGGAGCTTGGTTCACTAGCTTCACCGCCGATGACAAAGGATGCGATCGCGGGTCGGATTCGCCGTTTACTTGCGATGGCCGATAAGCGCGCTCACGATCTGGGAATTCCTGATACTGAGGCAGGCCTGAGCCCGGATTTGCTGGCGGACTAGTCAACCAACCCGAGGGTAGCCACCCCCGGCTGATAGAGTTCTTCCATTCACAACGTTGTGGTTTGCCCTTTGGTTCTGGTCGAGTCTGACCCCTAAAGAGGCCGCTCTTTTTCTAAAATTTACAGAAGCGAGGATTATTGTGGTGCGCGTAGGTATTAATGGTTTTGGACGTATCGGTCGTAATTTTTTCCGTGCAGTACTCACATCGGGTGCAGATATCGAGATTGTTGGAATCAACGATCTGACAGATAACGCGACACTTGCCCACCTCTTGAAGTACGACTCTATTCTTGGACCATTAGGTCTTCCGGTTACACATGATGACACTTCCATCACAGTAAACGGCAAGAAAATTCGCGTTTTTGCTGAGCGCGATCCAGGCGCCTTGCCTTGGGGCGAAGTTAAAGCTGACATTGTTATTGAATCGACAGGCTTCTTCACAAAGGCCGCCGATGCTAAGAAGCACATCACGGCCGGTGCAAAGAAGGTCATCATTTCCGCGCCTGCATCAGATGAAGATATTACGATTGTTATGGGTGTAAATCATGAGAATTATGACGCAGTCGCCCACAATGTAATCTCCAACGCATCATGTACGACAAACTGCCTTGCTCCAATGGCGAAGGTTCTCGAAGATGAGTTTGGAATTGTTAAAGGCCTCATGACAACAATTCACGCATACACAAACGATCAATCACTACAAGATCAGCCACACAAGGATTTGCGCCGCGCTCGCGCTGGAGCTCTTTCAATGATTCCTACCTCGACTGGCGCTGCTAAAGCGATCAGCCTTGTTCTACCAGCGCTCAAAGGAAAGCTAGATGGCTATGCAATGCGCGTGCCAGTTCCAACTGGTTCAGCTACTGATCTGACTGTAGAACTCGCAAGAGAGACAACTGCGGCTGAAATCAACGCAGCAATGAAGAAGGCAGCAGAAGGTCCTCTTAAGGGATACCTGCGCTACACAGAGGATGAAATTGTCTCTGCAGATATCGTTACAGATCCTGCATCATGCATTTTTGACGCTGGACTAACAAAGGTAATCGGCAATCAAGTGAAAGTTCTTGGTTGGTATGACAACGAGTGGGGTTATTCAAACCGCCTTGTTGACCTTGTTGGTTTTGTTGGCGCAAAACTCTAAATCTCTTTTTATATATTGAAGACTGGAAGAAAATGAATGTAGTCTCGCTGGAATCTCTTGATGTTAAAGGGAAGAAAGTCCTCTTACGTTGCGACCTCAATGTTCCAATTAAAGAGGGAGTCATCAAGGATGACGGGCGCATTCGTGCATCACTTCCGACAATAAAGTACCTCCTCGTTCAGGGTGCAGCGGTAATCATTACCGCTCACCTTGGTCGACCAAAGGGTGAACGAAAGCCTGAATTCTCTCTTGCTCCTGTTGCAAAGCGCCTTGAGGAACTTCTTGGAAGCAGAGTTACTTTTTCTCCGGAGATCATCGGAGCTGACGTATCAAATATTCAATCTGGCGATGTTGTCCTGCTTGAAAATATTCGCTTCGAGGCTGCGGAAACAAGCAAAGATGAAGCAGAACGGCTAACGCTTGCAAAAGTCTTAGCTTCATATGCAGATGTCTTCGTGTCGGACGGATTTGGCGCAGTACATCGCAAACATGCATCTGTCTTCGATGTTGCAGCCCTTCTTCCACATGCAGCCGGTTATCTCGTAGAAGCTGAAGTTGAAGTTCTTACAAAATTAACTGACAACCCAGTTCGTCCTTATGGAGTAGTTCTTGGCGGAGCAAAAGTTTCAGATAAAATCGGGGTTATTTCAAACCTTTTGGATAAAGTGAATGTTTTGGCTATCGGGGGAGGAATGCTATTTACATTTCTAGCCGCGCAAGGTCATGAAATTGGAAAATCACTTGTTGAAGTTGATCTCATCCCAACAGTGAAGGAACTTCTAGAACGCGCAGAGAAACTTGGGGTAAAGCTTTTGCTTCCAAGTGATATTGTCGTGGCTCCTGAGTTTTCCATTGATGCGATGCCTACAATTGTAAACGCGGATGCAATTCCAGCGGATCAGATGGGGCTAGATATTGGGCCGATAAGTGCGCAAGTTTTTGCACAAGCTATTCGCGAATGCCACACAGTGTTTTGGAATGGACCAATGGGAGTTTTTGAATTTCCAAACTTTGCGCAAGGAACAAAAGTTGTTGCACAAGCCCTAACGCAGGTCGAGGGACTTTCAGTCGTGGGCGGAGGAGATTCTGCAGCAGCTGTTCGTACGCTAGGTTTTGCTGATTCTGATTTCGGTTACATCTCAACAGGTGGTGGAGCCTCACTTGAGTACCTTGAAGGAAAAGAACTTCCTGGAATTTCTGCTTTAGCCTAATTTCATTCATTTTTTTATAACTCAAAGGAGTAAGAATGCGTAAGCCACTCATTGCTGGTAACTGGAAAATGAATCTCAATCATTTAGAAGCGATAGCCGTAACTCAAAAGCTTTCCTACTCACTTGAAGATAAGGACTTCGACGCGGTTGACGTTTGCGTGGTTCCACCATTCACTGATATTCGTTCAGTTCAGACTTTGATTGACGGTGATCGCCTACGCCTTCAATACGGCGCTCAAGATATTTCACCTGAGCAATCTGGAGCGTTCACGGGTGATATCTCCGGTTCAATGCTTAACAAATTAGGTTGCACATATGTTGTGATTGGTCACTCAGAACGCCGAGCAATCCATAAGGAAAGCGATGCTGTAGTTAACAAGAAGATCAAAGCTGCGCTAGCGAATGAATTGACACCAATTTTTTGTATTGGCGAAGAGCTCGAAATTCGCGAAGCCGGCACGCACGTAGAGCATGTCCTAAGTCAGGTCCGCAATGGATTGGCTGGATTCCATAAACCAGAATTGAAGAAGATTGTTTTCGCCTATGAACCTGTTTGGGCAATCGGTACTGGAAAGACTGCTACACCAGAGGATGCCCAGGAAGTGTGCGCTGCAATACGCGTCGAGTTGTCAAAGATTGGAAGCGATGAAATCGCAGAATCGGCCAAGATTCTCTACGGTGGTTCTGTGAAGTCTTCCAATATCGTGGAAATCATGAAGAAGCCCGATGTTGATGGAGCTCTCGTGGGCGGTGCAAGCCTAGATCCTGAGGAATTTGCGCGTATTTGTAAGTTCCACCGCGTCGCATAGGGGCAGTAGAAGTATCGGCAGAGGACTGGGGTATCCTTCTCCAGTTGCAGGTTTTCAGACCTGCAGGATGTATGCCAGTTATGAGTAAGTATTTTATTTAGAACTAGTTTGGAGTAATCGTGGTCCTAGCGCTATCTATCATTTTGGTCGTCACCAGCATTTTGATGATCCTTTTGGTCCTTCTTCACAAGGGTAAAGGAAGCGGTCTCTCTGATCTCTTTGGCGGTGGAGTCTCATCCAACTATGGCGGTTCTTCGGTTGTCGAGCGCAACCTAGATCGCATCACAATCGTTGTCGGCGGCTTGTGGTTTGCCGGTGTTGTTGCCCTGTCGCTAGTTCTTAAGAAGTAGTCATTTTTTTTATTCTATTAAGTTGAAGGAGTAAGTGATGGCAGGAAGTGCAATTCGCGGAAGTCGTGTTGGCGCTGGCCCAATGGGTGAAGCCGAGCGCGGTGAAGCGATTGGTCGTTTCCGTGTTTCATATTGGTGTGCCAATGGGCACGAAACACGCCCTTCGTTTGCTGAGGACGGAACAGTCCAAATTCCCGCCGAATGGGATTGCCCTCGTTGTGGTTACCCAGCTGGCCTAGATAAAAATAAGCCACCTCTACCAGTTAAGAATGAGCCTTATAAGACTCACCTTGCTTATGTTAAGGAACGGCGTACTGAAGCTGAAGCATCAAAGATTCTTGCAGATGCTCTTGCTCATCTTCGCGGGGAAGATTAACCCACTGATTTAATTGCGTTCAGTAATTCGATAATTCCCGCTTTTCGATTCTTTAGATGGAATCGGATAAGCGGGGATTTTTTTTCTCCTAGAGCTTCACCGTCACCGAGTGCTTGAGCCATCAACAAAGTGTGGAAGGAGAAATCCTTACCTGGGATTTCAATATCACTTTCACATTCGCCAGTAATTTGGATAAAGGCACCATTTGCTACTCCGCCTTTGTGATACTGACCCGTGGAATGTAAGAATCTAGGACCCCAACCAAAGCTAGTCCCCACTCCGGAAAGTTTCGCAATGTTCTGGCGCATCTCCACAATCGAATCGTCCACTCCGCGCGCCAAGTAGGCCATGATTGCTACATAATGAGGTTTGTGGCTGATCAAATCTCTGATCTGTCCGTCAAGAGTTTTAGCACGTGAATCAGAGAAGACTTGAATATTCTCAGTTTCAAGTGAAGGAGTGAAGTCTGGAACTATATTTTGCCATGAATCAAGGAGAGCGAGGGCTCTAACCTTTGCATCTTGCACATTTGGTTGATCAAAAGGATTAATGCTAAGAGGAATAGCAAGAAGAGCGGTGACCCATTCCCATAAAATAAATTGCGCGCCAAGAGGGGCTTCTACAACCACATCTACATCGGCAGGGGAGAAGGCGAATGAAAGAACTGGGCCTGCCACACTTGCTTTGCTGTTCTCAATTGAAATAGGAAGGAATCCCCTTCCCTCTTTTCCCGTTGATTCTGCAATCAATTGTTCAATCCAATCGGATAGCCCAGGGACATTTGATCCAGAATCAGAGAATGAAATATTTTGTTCTCCAGCTTCAAGAATAATTGTGGCTAGATCAATCGCTACTGAATTCTCGCCGGCAAAGGAATCTGCCGCCGTTTTGGCATCCAAGAGAAGTGAGGCGACATCAATCCCTAAAGCGGCCGCAGGCACAAGACCAAATGCACTCAGGACGCTAAAACGCCCACCTATATTCGGGTCAGCATTTATGACGAAATAACCAAGAGCTCGTGATTCCACATCGAATGGTGAGCCAGGATCTGTAATGATGATGAAGTGGTTCTTTGGTTCTAGACCGGCATCTAGAAGTTTCTTTGTGAAATATGCTTTTTGGGAGGCGGTCTCTGCTGTGGAACCAGATTTAGATCCCACGATTATTCCAACGTGCGCTAAGTCTTGCGGAGTCGAAAATGCAATCTGATCAGGATCTGTTGAATCCAATACCGTCAAAGACTTCTTGAATGTTTTCGCGAGTACCTCAGGCCCCAATGATGAACCGCCCATTCCAGCAAGAATAAACTCTGAGAGACCCTTCTCGGATATCCACGCTTGGAGTTTTGTTAATTCAGGCAACAAGTCGCGGCTTTCTGAGGGCAGATCAATCCAATTCATTCGGATGCGACTTTCAGCCTCCGCACTCTTTCCCCATAGAGTGAAATCTTTAGAGGCCAACTTGGGGGCTGCAGCTCGAAGCTGTGTGTAAAGAGGCGAATTGCGATCTATTTCTCTTTTAGAAGTAAGGCGAGCTGTCATTCTTGTACTGCCCCTACATTAGTTAGGAGTTCTTCCCAGGCATTTTCAAACTTTGCAACCCCGTCATCTTCAAGGAAATTTACTACGGAAGTGAAATTGATGCCCGAATCTGCGAGAAGTGAGAATGTCTTATGGGCTTGTTCAATTTCGCTAGTTATTGTGTCCCCGCGGACCACTCCATGGCTACGAACTTCATTGAGAGTTCCCTCAGGCATCGTATTCACGCAGTTTGCCGCTACGAGTTCAATTACGTATCGGGTTGAATCGTAGGACTTATCTTTAACGCCAGTAGAGGCCCAAAGAGGACGTTGCATATTTGCGCCGTGCTCGGCGAGTTTCTGCCAACGTTGCGACTGTACAACGCTGAGATAAGCCTCGTATGCCAGAACTGCATTTGCTATTGCCGTTTTGCCTCGCAATGGGTGGTCTTTGCTAATGGCATCAAGTCTCTTGTCGATGTCCGCATCAATTCTGCTAATAAAGAATGAAGCAACAGAATGAACCTCACTTACTGAAAGACCATTTGCTAGCCGCCTTTCAATTCCACGCAAATATGAATCCATCACTGCTATGTATCTATCGACGGAGAAGATCAGCGTCACATTTACGCTGATTCCTTGAGCAGTGAGTTCCTCGATGGCTGGCAATCCATCCAAAGTCGCTGGAACTTTAATTAGGAGGTTTGGACGATTCACTAAACTATGCAGGTATTTACCTTGTGAAATACTTTCGGAAGTGTCATATGCAAGTCGGGGATCTACTTCTATGCTCACGCGACCATCAACTTGATTGGATTCCAAAAAAATAGGTAAAAAGAGATCGCAAGCGCTTCGCACATCGGATGTGGTCAACTCAGTAACGATATCTGCGAGTGAAAGCCCATCTTCTCGGAGGGCCAAAATATCTACCTTGTACAGGTCGGAACCAGAGATTGCTGCAGAAAATATGCTCGGGTTTGTTGTCACACCAACCACATGCGAACTTTCGATGAGCGCTTCAAGTGAACCCGATTGGAGTCTTTCTCGAGATAGATCATCTAGCCAGATGGAAACTCCAGCAGAGGAAAGGGCTGCGAGTGAATCAGACACTATTTCCCAACTTTCTTAATGGAATGAAGAGCTGCATTTGCAACGTTCTCTGCTGTAAAGCCATACTTATTGAAGAGAACTCCGGCGCTTGCAGATGCTCCGAAGTGTTCTAGAGAGATGGCAACACCAGCATCACCGATCAGCTCGCGCCACCCAAGAGCGATTCCAGCTTCGATTGATACACGAGCTTTGACACTCGATGGCAGAACAGAATTTCGGTATTCAGGACTTTGTTCAGCAAACCATTCCAAACAAGGCGCGCTTACAACGCGAGCATGAACGCCTTTTGCCGAAAGTAACTCTTGTGCGGCAAGTGCGACGTGAACTTCAGAGCCAGTTGCAATAAGAATTACATCAGGCTTTCCAGAAGAATCTGAGAGCACGTATGCACCGTTAGCAACACCTTCCGCTGACGTGTACTTATTTCTATCAAGGACAGGAAGATTTTGCCGCGAAAGAGCGAATCCCACAGGCTTCTGTCGCTTGATAACTTCGCGCCAGGCGACACCGGTTTCATTCGCATCAGCAGGGCGAACCATCGAGAAATTCGGTATTGCTCTAAGAGTCGCTATGTGTTCGATTGGTTGATGCGTTGGGCCATCTTCACCCAGACCAATTGAATCGTGCGTCCATACAAAAATTGAAGGGATATTCATGAGAGCGGCAAGTCGAACAGAACCTCTCATGTAATCAGAGAAGACCAGGAAAGTTCCGCCAAATGATTTGGTCAATCCGTGCAAAGCAATTCCATTTAGTATTGCGCCCATTGCGTGCTCGCGAATTCCAAAATGTATTACGCGACCGTATGGATCGGAATCTTTCATATCACTCGTTGAAGGCAAGAACGAGCGCCCACCTTCAATCATCGTGTTATTGGACTCGGCAAGATCTGCAGACCCACCCCAAAATTCAGGGAGAACGCTTGCGATGCCATTAATTATCTTGCCAGAGGCTGTGCGAGTAGCAACTTCTTTATCGGCTCCAAATACCGGAATTGAAGCTTCCCAACCCTCTGGCAACTCTTTTTTCCTCAATCGGTTCAACAACGAAGCACGATCTGGATTCGTTGCACTCCATTGCTCAAATTCAGCTTCCCAAGAGGATCTTAAAGCTTCGCCGCGTGAAATAACTTTGCGAGCATGATCAATGACTTCTTTTGGCGCAGCGAAGAACTCTTCCGGATTCAATCCGAGCGCAATTTTTGTTGCTGCAATTTCTTCTGCGCCAAGTGCGGAGCCGTGGGATTTGGCGGTGCCACGAGCGTTTGGTGCTGGCCAAGCAATCACAGAATGCAAACGGATTAAGGTCGGTTTATCAGATGCCAACTCAGCTTTTGACATGGCTTCTTCGAGTGAATCACGATCCACATCACCATTTTCTTTTGCAGAGACCTCAATGACATTCCAACCGTAAGCGCGATATCGAGCGCTTACATCTTCTGTGAAAGCTACATGCGTGTCACCCTCGATCGAAATTCTGTTGTCATCATAAATAACTTTGAGATTGCCCAGCGCCTGAGTTCCAGCCAATGAAGAGGCTTCAGCGCTAACGCCTTCTTCCAAATCACCATCAGAACAAATAACCCAAATATTATGGTCGAAGAGTCTTGTCTTAGATTCAGGATCAAATAACCCTTTTTCATAGCGTGCAGCCATAGCCATTCCTACGGCAGAGGCGAGTCCAGAACCTAGAGGACCTGTTGTTATCTCTACACCATTTGTGTGTCCGTACTCCGGGTGCGCTGGAGTCAGTGAACCATCTGTTCGAAAAGCTTTTAAGTCATCAATAGTCAGCCCATATCCGGAGAGAAAAAGTTGGATATAAAGAGTGAGGGAGGAGTGGCCACATGAGAGCACGAAGCGATCGCGTCCGAGCCACTGCGGATGAAGAGGATCGTGCTTAAGAAAGCGTTGGAAAAGAGTATATGCAACTGGCGCTAAGGACATTGCTGTTCCTGGATGTCCGTGCCCTGCCTTCTGCACTGCGTCGCCCGCAAGCGCCCTAGAAATCGCAACCGCCTTGTCGTCTAATTCATTCCATGCCGCTGACCGAGTAACTGACATTCTGCTCTCCTTGTGAATCCCTGTGTACAGGTTTTTATTTAGTGCTCAACAACTTTGTTGAAAATGCAAAAGTCCATATTGAAGACCACACCAATGTGGCTCCAAGTAAATGTGCTCCCACGAGTAGTTCTGGAACCCCCGTGAAATATTGTGTGTATCCGATAAGTCCTTGTGCCAAACAAATACCAAAGAACAGACCAATTTTTTGCGAAGAAAGCTCTTTAGCCTCAGAAGACTCACTCGCCTTAATTAACAACCACAATCCAAATGTGAGAGAGATCAAAGCAATGACACTATCGGCGTGGAGCCACGAAATGGTTCGTGGGTCGATGTGAAAGCGCTTTGCCATCGCGTCACCCGCGTGCGGACCACTTCCTGTGACTATGACCCCAAGATTTATAACCACAAGAGTGAGAAGAACGAGTACTCGGCCATATGTTTTAGTTAAGGGACGCAAAGTTACTTGCGGCTTGCCGAGCATTCTCTGCCTAAATGAAATTGAAGCCGCGATCAATATAATGGAAAGCAGGAAGTGAGCACTGACTGCAAACGGATTCAGGTGAGTCAAAACTGAAATTCCACCCACAACAATTTGCGCGACGATACCTAAGAATTGCACTGCCGCCATCCACCCAAGAATCTTTGAGTCATTTCGATTGCGACCCCATTTAAAATATCCAATGATTGCTGCAAAAATCGCCACGATGAGAAAGAAGGTCAGCAAGCGATTTCCGAACTCAATCCAGGAGTGCAATTGACCTTGTGCTTGGTGGGGAACCGGGGTATATGAACCAGGAGTGCACTGAGGCCAAGTCGGACAACCTAAACCCGATCCTGTGAGACGAACGGCGCCACCAGTGACAACGATTCCCATCTGGGTTACAACCAAGAATGTATAGATAAGCCGTTTCACGCTCGTAGCCTATGGCTATCTTGCTCCTACCAGTCAGTCTGAGGGGTAGGTTGGCAAGAGTCCTTGATTCGCAAAATTGAGTCATTTACGCAACACTTCTGTTGTGAAAAAGAGTGAGCCAGACAAGACCAGAGACTTGGTTGCGCGTGCCATTCTTGAGCGTGGACCAGCTACCGCGGTCGAATTGGCAGCCAGACTCTCCATAACACCAGCCGGAATCCGACGCCACTTGGACGGGTTGGTTGCGGAGGGGATTTTGGAATCGCGAGAAGCTCACGTTACAAGTTCAAATATGCGAGGTCGCGGGCGACCTTCAAAAGTTTTTGTTATGACTGATGGTGGGAGAGAGAAGTTCGAGCATTCTTATGACGACTTAGCTGTTTCTGCTCTTAAATTTATGGCGAGCAAGAATGGTGCACATCTTGTGAGTGAGTTTGCACAATTACGTGCGGAAGAGATCGAGCGTAAAGCGTTAAAGAAGGTTGCTTCCAAGGAATCGATTAATTCACGAGTCGAGGCCCTCACAGAACACCTTTGTTCTGAAGGTTATTCGGCAACTTCAAACGCGCGGGGAAGTGGATTAGAAATTTGCCAACACCACTGTCCAGTTGCGCACGTTGCTGCAGAATTTCCAGAGTTATGCGAGGCCGAAACAGAAGTCATCTCTCGTATGTTAGGTACTCACGTACAACGCCTTGCAACAATCGCAAACGGAGATGGTGTTTGTACAACTTTTATTCCAAATAATGCAAGTGTTTTAAAGAAATCTGGTCTACTAAAAACTACACGGGGAGCCTAAAGTGAGTAATACGACTGCACATCCAGAGCTAGATGGAATCGGAAATTATGAATATGGCTGGGCCGACTCAACGGATGCTGGCAAGGACTCAAAGCGCGGACTTAGCGAAGCAGTAGTTCGCGATATCTCCAGCAAGAAAAGTGAGCCACAGTGGATGCTTGATATGCGTTTGAAAGGGTTAGACCTTTTTGATAAAAAGCCGATGCCAAACTGGGGATCAGATCTCTCTGGAGTGTTTTTCGATAAAATTAAATACTTCGTTCGCAGCACAGAAGGCCAAGCTCAAACTTGGGAAGATTTGCCAGAAGATATTCGCAATACATATGACCGCCTGGGAATTCCAGAGGCGGAGCGTAATCGTTTGGTTGCTGGTGTAGCAGCCCAATATGAATCTGAAGTTGTGTACCACTCGATTCGCGAAGACTTAGAGGCGCAGGGAGTTATTTTTGTAGATACAGACACCGGCCTTCGTGAACACGAAGAGCTTTTTAAAGAGTATTTCGGCTCGGTAATCCCTGTTGGTGACAACAAGTTTGCAGCGCTGAATACATCTGTGTGGTCAGGCGGCTCCTTTATTTATGTGCCTAAAGGTGTGAAGGTAGATATCCCTCTTCAAGCATATTTCCGCATTAATACAGAGAACATGGGTCAGTTCGAGCGCACACTAATTATTGCTGACGAAGATTCATATATTCACTATGTTGAAGGCTGCACGGCTCCGATTTATTCTTCCGATTCTCTGCACTCAGCTGTTGTGGAAATCATCGTAAAGAAAAATGCTCGAGTCAGATACACCACGATCCAGAACTGGTCTAACAACGTTTACAACCTTGTCACAAAGAGAGCGACATGTGCCGAAGGTGCAACCATGGAGTGGATTGATGGAAATATTGGCTCTAAAGTAACGATGAAATATCCCGCAGTATTCTTGATGGGACCGCATTCAAAAGGTGAAACTCTCTCCATCGCATTTGCTGGAGCCGGACAACACCAAGATGCCGGAGCAAAGATGGTTCATGCCGCTCCATATACATCTTCGTCAATCATCTCAAAGTCGGTTGCTCGCGGGGGAGGAAGAACTTCATACCGTGGACTTATTCAGGTTCAAGATGGCGCTCATCACTCTGCCTCGACAGTAAAGTGCGACGCTCTTTTAATTGACACCATCTCTCGCTCTGATACATATCCGTATGTTGATATTCGCGAAGATGACGTTTCAATGGGTCACGAAGCGACTGTTTCAAGAATTAGCGATGACCAACTCTTTTATCTGATGTCTCGCGGGATGGAAGAAGACGAAGCAATGGCAATGATTGTCCGCGGCTTCATCGAACCTATTGCTCGCGAACTTCCAATGGAATACGCACTTGAGCTAAACCGTCTCATTGAACTTCAGATGGAAGGTGCAGTCGGCTAATGTCGTTGAACTCAAATCTTCTAGAATCACACACGCCTACCAGCCGCGAGGAACTTTGGCGATTTACCCCTCTGGGGAAACTTCGCGGCCTGCATGATCTCGACGTTTCGTTAAGTTCGCGCGTTTCATTAGGAGCTGGAATAGAACACTCGGGTCTTTCAATATCAATCGTTGATGCGGCGGATGCTCCAATCAACTCTGAAACAAATGATCTAGTCTCTATGCGAGTTCGTGAGTTATCCACCAAAGTTCTTAAGGTTGAGATAGATAAGAATTGTGAAATTGCAGTTCCGATCTTCTTAACAAGAACAGTTGAATCTCTTGATCCGGAAGTTTCAAGAACTGCGATACACCTCGGGGCAAATAGCCGGGCCACAATCGTTGTGGAAAATACCGGGTCAATCACTTTGGCTGAAGAAATCATTATCACGCTAGATACAGGCTCGACGCTCAATTTTGTATCACTACAAGAATGGGAGAACGACACAGTCCATCTCGGGCATCACCACGCGATTATCGGTAAAGATGCATCTTTCATTTCAACAGTTATCACTTTGGGAGGATCACTCGTTCGCCTTCTTCCTACAGTTGAATATGCAGGGCCAGGTTCAAGTGCGGAACTCTCTGGGATCTATTTTGCAACAAGTGGACAACATATGGAACATCGCATCCATGTTGATCACAATTTGCCTCATGCAAAATCCCGAGTTAATTACAAAGGTGCTTTGAGCGGGGATAAGGCGCGAACTGTATGGTTTGGAGATGTCTTCATCCACGCAAATGCCGAAGGAACAGATACGTATGAAGTAAATCGCAATCTCTTACTTTCTGATGGAGCACGTGCTGACTCTGTGCCCAATCTTGAAATCGAGACAGGCGAAATTGTTGGAGCTGGACACGCAAGTACGACTGGACGCTTTGATGACGAACAGCTTTTCTACCTCGAGTCCCGAGGTATTCCAGCAAACATTGCTCGTCAATTGGTAATCCGAGGTTTCTTTTTAGAAATCGTTGCAAAGCTTGGATTGCCAGAAATTGAAGAGAGAATTATGTTGCGCATTGAGGATGAGTTGGAAAAGGCTTCCGCATGACAAAAACAATTAATAAAGCAGAACTTGTAG
>SESB01000242.1_pt1 | contig 41045 bp, 35 predicted proteins | sample 3171441 | NCBI WGS metagenome assembly SESB01 (sample SAMN06051867, study PRJNA518727) | freshwater metagenome | biome: subpolar coniferous forest; feature: holomictic lake; material: water; isolation source: holomictic Lake 227, 6 m depth | place: Canada: near Kenora, Ontario | collected...
CCAAACTTTGATGTAGACCCCCTGTAGACCCTGATTTGCATGGCGACCCTAACGGGATTCGAATTTCTAACACACTTAGTATTACTTGCGTAACTCTGCTTATCCATAGGGTGTTGCTACGATACCGGGCGGAGTGGCCGATGCAAGATTATGCAGGGTTTACGATGAAAAAATCCGAAATCCGCATGAAATCTGCCATGTTGCGCGATGCTACCAGGCTTTGTTTTTCCTCTTCCGATTTGCCTTTGGAGTCTTTACGTGACCTACAAATTCTCGAAGGAAAACCGTATCTGGTGCGCCGGAGTTCAAGACATCTTTCATACGAGCCGTTTTCATCAATTCCTGGAATACGTCTTGATCGATTGCGCCCGACTTCACGATGCGTTTGAGGTGGGAGGCAACTGAATAGGATTGGGTGCGGCTGATGGCTCGCCTCAGCGTACTGAACTGGTATGTATTCTTTGGCCTCCATCGACCTCCGAAGGAAGCAGCCAACTCCAAACATTGAATCGCGGGCTCGGGGTTGCGGTTCCAAAAGGTGGTGTCCAAAGTGTGCTCATAATTGCGAATGAGCTCCTGCATCGGACTGTACTCTTCATCACCACCGCCGTTAGGATTGGCTCCGGCTTGTAAAAGTAGTTGCACTAACTCGGGGTCGGAGCACATCCAGCATTTTCCGAGCAAGGCAGTAACATCATCCTTTTTAGGATCGATCCGGATTTTACGAACGACTTCTATTTTGCTGTAGGTAACTGCATCGGCCAATGCTGAACCCATGTGATCCTCCGGCGGTTCCCAATCAATGTCCGGGACTTCTTCCCTTGGATCCGCTCCCGCCCAGAGCAGGAGAGATACCCATTTCATATTCGCCTTCCGACAGTGCACGCGAAGTGCCATGGCTGCCTGTTTTCGTGCCGAGGGAACACGGTCGCGAAGTCCCATGTAGATTCCAAGGAACTCGCGATGCCGATTCTTGAACGCGTACGCGATTGGGTATCCCTCTTCCATATCCAATCCTTTGTCGCAAAACCATCGGATGATCGCCGGATGTCGGCTCCAGATGACATCTTCAAAACCAATGACTCGGGGATCCGCTCCATAGGTGACCACCAACTCAACAAGATCAAGACGCCGGTTAGATACAGCCCGACATAGCGCGGTATCTTTATCATCCTGATCTATACCTGCTTTAAGGAATACCTCCACCAAGCTGTGAAAGCCGGTGTCCAATGCGGCTAGGAATGGCGAAGTGGTAAAATTGCCGGATGGCAATGTATATCGCTTGCCACCGGCTATCCATTCTTGAACCGCGAATAGCTTACCGGCCCGGCATAGACTGATCAGTTCTTTGAGATCGTCGGGCAAAGGGTTGCGATGTTTAGCCATGTTCCTGAGGGAGAAAGTCGCTCCGCAAATCTTTGTCCACGCTTTCAGCTTCGATTGGGCATGCCACCTTAGCTGGGTTTATCTTTATCCTTCGATACCTTTGGAGCTTTCTTGGCTCTTGTCGTTTTGCGTTTTGGTTTGGGGGTGATGCTAATCGGTGTTTCGGCAACAGGCGGAGTCGCATTTTTCCCGTGAAGCCGATCGCTAAGCCATTGGCGCTGCCAGTGATTCATCCCGGAATGAAACAAGCTCATACGTAAATTTAGCATGCCTCTGTCGAACGGCAAGGAAGGCACCACGCGGCGCAGGTTGCTGCGCTGCGGTGAATCAGTCTCTTATTCGCCGCATAAAATGCGGTGTTTGTCGGCTGCGTTGGCTAAAAATGTCACTACTTGACGGTTTCTATCGACATTTCTATCCAGAGAAAAATATACTGGATTTACCGAAAAACTGCATATATGTTCAGAAAACTTGAACGTGTGTGCATATCCGAAGCCAAATCATGAGCGACTCTTCGATCTAGCGGAGAGTCAGGCGGGGTATTTTACCATGGCGCAGGCAGTCGAAGCCGGTTTCGCTCGCAACACACACAGCTATCATGTGCATGCCGGCAACTGGATTCGCGAGCATCGGGGCATCTACCGTCTCGTCCGATTTCCTCTCACGGAATCGGGACACCTTGTTCTCTGGTCGCTTTGGTCGCGAGATCGAAAAGGGGTTCCCCAAGGCGTTTACTCGCACGCAACAGCCCTCCAGATTCGTGAACTTTCAGATGTAAACCCATCCAAGCTCCACATGACGGTTCCACCTGGCTTTCGTCGCAACAGCACCGTGCCGCCGGTGCTCGTTCTGCACAAAGCACGGCTCGCTCCCGAAGAAATTATCCGAGAACATGGATATGCCGTCACGACTGCTATGCGCTCCATTCTGGACGTTGCCGCTTCGGGCGATGCGGATCGCGATCTGATTGAGCAGGCATTTCGGGAGGGACGCCGCCGCGGACTGATCACACGCCAGCAGATTGAACTTACGCTGTCGCAAAAGAGTCTCGCCCCTTGGCTTGCACAGATATTTGAAGTGTGATGATGAACGAAACGAAAAACTATTCAACCGCAACGGCATTTCGACGCGCATTGGAAGATCGATTGGCCATGTTCGCCAAAAAGGAAGGGGTTGACCTTCAGCGCATGCGGCGACAAGTGGCATTTGACCGGCTGCTTGTTCGACTTTTCGCAAACAATAATCCACCCTGGCTATTGAAGGGAGGCTACGCCCTTGAACTCAAGCTGGCGCTTGCCCGCACTACGAAGGATATTGACCTCGGCTTGGAATATCTGCCGGATGCTGGGAATCTCTCAAACGTCATTCTCGCAGCGTTGCAGGGGGCCGCTGCTCAGAAATCAGGTGACTTTTTCGAGTTTGTGATTGGTGAGCCAATGATGGATTTGGACGGCGCACCCTACGGAGGTGCACGCTATCCCGTTGAAGCGATCCTGGATGGGCGCATTTTTGCAAAATTCCATCTCGATGTGGGCACTGGCGATGTGCAGCGGGAACCGCATGAAATGGTTCAGCCTCGCGACTGGCTCGGATTTGCGGGCATTCCGGCAACAGCCTTCCCTTCGATTTCACGCGAGGAGCATTTTGCTCAGAAGCTGCACGCCTACACGGTACCGCGAGGCGATAGACCAAACTCGCGAGTGAAAGACCTGGTTGATTTGGTACTCTTGATCGATTCCGCCGTTCTCGATCCCGAACGCTTGCTTCGCGACATCAGGGACACCTTCAACCGGAGGAATACGCATGAGATACCGGAGGCGTTGGAACCACCACCGCCGTTTTGGAAACCGATGTTTGAGCGGATGGCTATCGAGTGTAATATGGATCCCGATATGGAAATCCAATTCCGAAAAATTCAGACCTTCTTGGCCGCGCTGAATTTGCGCTGAATTGTGGCTGATCCTGAAGTCAGCCAGATTACGAAAAGTCGGCTCGCTCAAATGATAGCAGACGTTTCGTAAAGGGATTCACTGCACTTTCCACTCCGTTTCCGTTTGTTGACGCCGCGGGTCAAATTTCCGAGGCACTGCGTCGAAAATCGGGTTCAACCGAGATTCTCCACACGCTGTGTAGAGAATTGGATAAGCCATTCGCCGCAGCCCCCCTTTTTTCTTCCTGAATCCCTAACATGAGAGCATGCATCACACACGCGCGACCTCAAATAGCTCTGCGGGCACAGGATGCTCAAGCTCCCAGACGATGGCGATGGGACGGTTGCCTTCGGCTGAGATCAAATTGGAGGAAGGCCCAAGGAAAACAAACGACGCTGTTTCACCGTCGATACGCTTTTCCATGCGCGCAAAAAATAGGACGGTGTAGCCGCGGTCCCGGAAATTAAGATAATTTTGTCCGGTAGCAGATGCCTGAGTCGTCGCAGCCTGGCTTTCCCAATGTAAACGCGTCCGGCTGATGAGATAGTCCTTGTAGCGGGTGGTTGGTGCAAAATCCCGCTCTTCTTTTCGGAAGGTGACCAAATGCAGGTAAACTTTGAGCGACTCGATGTGGATCACGCCAACGCCCGTCGGGCCCGTGCGCTCCAGGGTGGCAAGTCCGAATGCGGCTTTGATCTCCGAGAGACCGTAAGCAGCGTGCAGGCGGAGTCTAGCGCAGCGGGGCAAGGTGATCGGCTGCGTGGGATAAGGGCGAACGCTTTTCCGCCATGCGGCGATTTCCATCATGTCGGAGTTGCTGCATGCGTTGCGCTGCCATTTACCGAAAGACTCCTCGTAGGATTGGACACCGATTTCCTCACCCCTCTGCCCCCATAGGAGGTAATGAAGGGCTGCGGAGTCGGCTTCTGAAAAACCGTAGTGCGGGGGCTCTTCGGCAACTTTGGGAGAGGAAAGCTGAATGAACTGCTCGAGTCGTTCAGTGTCGGTGCGAAGGGAGGCGCGCCGCAGCGCTTTTCTGGTCGCCTGCAAATCCGGGTCGGCAACAGGCACCTCGTTGTTCGCAAGACTCTTCCACTCGGACCATGTTTTGTTCCGCAATATCTCGAGTGGGGTGAGACCGGTCGATTCCACAAAATTACCGAATGTGAGCGGTAAGCCAACTTCACCAGCGAATGTCCTGATTGCTTCTGGAATGAAGTGATTGAGGTTACCCAGGCTCTCCGTGATGTTGCGCAGGATGTGCTCGCGGGCGACGCGCTCAAGTTGGATGCTGCAACCCGGTGGTAAATTCGGGAAATCCAGTTCGATCTCCTGATCAATCCGGCGGCGTTGCGTCCTGAGCAGCGCACTGAATTTCCGATCAATCCGATATTTGCGGTGAGACTGCCCCACAAAATCAAGAACGGTGAGGCAAGCCTTCTCCGGGGCATGGCGCAAGCCGCGCCCGAGTTGTTGGAGAAAGACCGTAAGGCTTTCGGTCGGACGCAGGAAGAGGACGAGATCAATCTCCGGGATGTCCACCCCTTCGCTGAAAACATCCACGGTGAAGAGAAAAGTAATCTCTCCTGAGCGGAATGCTTGGATTCGCTGGTTACGGATAGGCGACAGCGTCTCCCCAAGCAGGACCTCCGCTTTCAGCCCCATTTCCTGGAACTTCTCAGCCATGAAGTAAGCGTGCCGCACGCTGGCGCAGAATCCTACAGCACGTGTGGCAGATAAATCGGGTTGGTAACGTTTCAGGCTGTCCAAGATCACATCCAGGCGCTGGCGTGCACGCAGGTCGTCCCCGGTGTAAGCGTCGGTCAAAGCGTTGCAGTCATATTTCCCATTCCGCCAGAAACGCTCATCCGAAACAGAGACGGGGTCGCTGATGCCAAAGTAGTGGAAAGGGCAGAGCAACTTTTCTTCAAGAGCTTCTGGAAGTCTTATCTCCGCGGCAAAGCGGTGATTGAAATCGGGCAGGATCGAGCTGCCGTCCATCCGCTCGGGCGTCGCGGTCAGCCCAAGTAATATCCTCGGCTGGAGATGATCGAAGAGTGGTCGGTAGCTGCTTGCGGCTCCATGATGGGCTTCATCGATTATCACGAAATCGAAGTGCTCTCCTCCTAGGTGGATCCATGGGCATCGGTTATTTAGGCTCTGTACCGAGGCAAAAACATGATTCCATTCTGCTGGCTCCATTCCATCCACCAGAAGCCCGCCGAAATTCTGATCCCTGAGCACCGTGCGGAAGCAGTCCAGTGCTTGGGTGAGTATTTCTTTGCGGTGGGCGACGAACAGCAATCGGGCTGTGCCGGGGTGCGCACGGCGAAAGCGTGCATAATCAAATGCCGCCATCACTGTCTTCCCCGTGCCGGTGGCTGCAACCACCAGATTTCGGAATGAGCCGGCCTGGCGCTCCGCCTCAAGCGCCTCGAGAATTCGTTCTTGAAACGGGTGTGGCCGAATATCCGCAAAAAACCGTGTCCCCTCGGCTGAGGATGCGCGGTGTGCGTAGGCAATGGCCTCTCGAAACCGCGCTGCTTGGGTGGCGTCAAATGGGGCAAACTCATCCTTTGCCCAGTAGCCTTCAAACTCTGCACCAAAACGCGCAAGGATGTGAGGCATATCCTGGGCGGTGACTTTGACAGTCCACTCGAGGCCGCTGGTCATTGCGGAACGGGACATGTTGGCCGAGCCAATGTAAGCGGTGGAGAAACCGCTTGTTCGAATGAAGTGATACGCTTTGGCGTGGAGCCGGGTGCGCTCGGTATCGTAGGATACGCGAACAGAAAAGCCGGGCTGGGCAGCCAACCATTCCACGGCCTCCGGATCAGAGGCTCCCATGTACGAGGTCGTGATGATCCTAACGGGAACCCCGCGCTCGGCCAGATTTTCAAAGGCGGGACGCAGCAGGCGGAGACCGGCAAATTTGATAAAAGAAACGAGGATGTCCACCCGGTCGGCAGTCATCATTTCCGTCCGCAATTCGTGCTCCAATTGCGGGTCCTCGCATGATCCCGTCAGGAGACTGCTGACATTGAGCGGCGTCTCTGGGCGAGGCAAGGGACTGTGGATGGAAATTGAACGCACCTCCCGGAGGAGCGTTTTCGGTCTTTTGAGAAGAACCTTCCGCTGCGTGTAATCCAAGCCATCCTGTGTGGACAACAACTCAATCAGGCGATTGACGATTTCAAGCTGCTGGTCGCGCTTCGCGATGGGAAGAGCTCTGCGGATGATTTGCCAGAGGAACTGGCTGTAGGTGTCCGGCGCACTTTCATCGTCAATCGCTGCTAATGTCGCAATGAGATCGGGCCGTCCCTCCAGCAATGAGGCGAGTTCCTCGTCCAGAAGCGTTTCATAAAGTCCGCATGGCAATGGAAGATTTTCTGGCATGGTCGTTTAGGCAAGCCGTTGAGAGCGCCAGGCGAGGCTGACAGGATCTGGACGAAATGCATCGTCATGGGGAGGCAGAAGCGGTTGATCGTGCAACGCCAATAACGCCTCTTCCCCCGGAGAGCGTCGAGCCACCAGGCGTGGCGAAGCCTTCCAGATGCCATCAGGTGTCGGCACGATCAGGAAGCGATCCATTGCCCAGTGGTGATTTTTGCAGAGCGCCAGCCCATTGGTGGGATGGTCATTTCGGCTTTCGCTGAAGGGCATAATGTGAGCGCCATCCACGAAGGTTAGATCAGCATCGGGTAATTTGATTCGCAGGCCACAGGCCACGCACTGGAAATCATAAACATCCAGAACCATGCGCCGGAATGCCGGATTGCGACCAGGTGCGTCCTCATCGCTCTCCGGCATCTCCTTACAGCGACTCGACTCTTCGGCGTGAGAATCACCCGGTCCCGCCTCTGCGAATAATGGAGTGAGTTTTAACCGCAAGGTTGGGAAGAAACGAGTGACCAATGCGTCACGCAGCTTTGTTCTCTGTTCAGGAAACCGGACAAATTGCTCCATGCCATCGGCGAAGCGTGCAAAAACATTGCCATTTTTTGCCTGTGCCGCTGTTGGCGTGCTGTCCAGCGGTCTTTCGAGCCCGGATGCAATTTCAAATGCCTCCCAAAATTTGTCTCTGCCCAGATAAAAGAACGGATTTTCCGGTGTGTCTTGGTCGTTACGAGTGCGCACGACATCAAAATAGCGTGTGAACGTTTCGCGTAACTCCCGCGACCATGGAATATGGTCGGGCTTGGCTTCTCCCTTTCCAATCAGGTCCAGCACAGCAAGAAGCAGTAGCGGCTTATGCGGACGCTCATGTCGGTCACTCCCATTGCCAATGACACCGACTTTCAGCGCGTAAAGCTTCTCCACTGCTTCATTGATATTTTGAATTGTGCTCATTCTGAATAATCTGAGTGGTTCTGCTTTCAATAGAAAGGCCAGGCTGGACTGGGGCGCCCAAGGCTTTCTTGTTCAAAGTATCCTTTCGTTCCGGCATTAAGCATCGTTTGGATTTCCGCTTTTTCCTCCGCGGTCATCACACTTGAGATGAGAAGACGTTGGATGATTTTATGATCCTCCACCGAAAGCGCGGCTGAATCGCAGCAGGGTCGATGAAGCATATGGAGTGATTTGATGTTTTTGCCAGTGCGCTCTCGAAGATCGCGAAGAATATCAAAGCCCTTGGGATCGGAGTCACCAAAATGCCACAGCTCGGTATCTTCAGATGTGGAGCGAAGAAGGGTTACGACCGTCGAGTTTGCGACACCACCCCGAAAACCACTGCTGAGCAACATGACTCCAGTGTGAAGCTTGGCTAGTTCGAGCAACATCGTCTCATTCTCAACGGTCACCCAGCGTTTTGCTGAGGATTCGAGGCGACTAGAAGTCAGATCGGATTTTGAAAAATGCGCTGGCAGGTTTAGTGCTGCTAGATCGATCTCTCCACGGTTTGAAATCAAAATACCGGGACCATGTACCCAGCAGCCACCACCGGTTTCTGTTATACCGAGGTCCGCAAGCGTTCGTATCTTGTTCCCGGTGATTTGATCCAGAAGCCTCTCAATCCTAGGCTGTAACTGGCCGAGGCGCTTTGAGTCGCCACAAACCACGCAGCTTGCAAAACGGAGGTAGGACTCACCTTCCCACGCCAGAAGCTTTGCCGTGACTTCGAGCAACTCGGCACTCAAGCTAATATCCGAACTGTCGAGTGGCGCGATGGACCTGCCGCAGAGCGCTTCATCTGCGGATCGTTTGCAAAATAGCCGCCACTCTCTAAGAAAAGTCGGCGGTGCTCCGGTTTCTGATCGTGCAAGCAACATTTCAGCAAAAGAACGGCGCTGGCTCTCTGGTCCTGTCTGGCCAAAACGCTTGATGAATGCCTCTGCCTTGCCAAGGGGAAGGCGTACACGGAGAATTGCAGATGGATCGCGTGCATGGCGCTCCAAGACGAGAAGCTCCTCGGTTTGAAGATTCTCCAATTCCCGAATCGCCTCGTGTCTTGCCGGGCCGTGGAGACAGCCCGCCTTTCGAAGCAAGTCGTTGAAGGGAAAAACCAAATCCCGCTGACCTGCCCCGGTGCGTCCCGCTCGACTTGCAAGATACCGCTGAGCAATTTCCTGGAATACTGGATTCATCCCCATTCCTCAGAGCGTGCCAGTGCTTCCTTGCGATCAAGAAGCGCAGCAATGTTTCGGATCGATTTCTTTCCATTGGAGAAACCTTCGCGCTGGTGAACGGCCAGCACTTGGTCGCATTCCCCGATGGCGTAAGGCCAATTACCACTCGACATGGAAAGGATGCCTTGCAGATCGGTGTCGCGTAGGGCACGGATGGCATCCGTGATGCGTTCCCCCGACATTTTCGAGAACGCCTCGTCGATGGGGACCAATCCAATCGAAGGCTCGGTATAACGCTGTGGGAGATGGCGTTTGTAGGCGCGCAGGTAACAGGCAAGAATTGAAATGTAGAAAGGTGTCTGCTTTTCCCCGCCGCTGAATTTGTCCGCGTGCCGATTCAGGCTTTTGGGTGGCAGTTCTGGACGCTTTGGATCGCTAACCTCCATATCGTAGCGAAAATAGCTCCGGTAATCGAGGAACGCCTGCGCCAGTTTACCTTCCGGTTCCTCGACCAATGCTTTGAATACACGTTCAACTCCTTCCCGTGCGTCTGTTGCCAGTGAAGCGAAAATCGACTCGCCGTCCTGGGTGATCGCACACGCCTCCAGAACTCGCCGATATTCCTGAAACTCGCGAGCCGGATTGTCGTCCACACGAATGTGATATTGGCTGTCTCCAATTGGCTTTTTCAATTGCAGATTGAGATCGCTTATCGTCTTCCGCACGTCACGAATCGCGATGGATAGCCTTGCCGCCACCGTCGTTCGGAAGAGGTTTTGCCAGCGCTGTTCCTCATCGCGGGCCTGCTGTTGGCGCGCGGGCATATCTTCGACCCTGATGCGGTCGAGTAACTTGCGGTAGGACGGGTTCCAAGCTGTTTGCGGATCGAAATCCGGTTCGGCGCGCAAATCTGGATGCTGGTCCACCAATCCTTGACGGAGCAAGAGAAGGCGGTCTTCAATATCGGGCAACCTTGATTCCAATTCGCGATGACGCTGACCGGCCTGCAACGCCCGGGAGTCATGCACTGGATACTGCGCGGTAAAATCAGTCCGCAAATTATCGCATCGCGCTACGTCCAGCGACAAAGCAAGCTTTGCCACGGTCTCGTTATATGAATTTTCTGCTCGATCCGCCTTTTGCCTAGCTCCATCCAACCGCTGCGATGTTTCCGTCCGCTCCTTCGACTGAAGCTTGCCGTGCAAATCCAGTCGCCGCTGATCCAGAGCTTTCGTTTCCCCATCCAACTCCGAAATCGCTTTCATCCGCTCCGCCAATTCCGGCGTCGAAGCTGCCGAATTCCGCGCGATGAGACGATCTCGCTCCGTTTCCAATTCCTTCAGTTGTGAAGCGGCGTTGATGTCTCCTTCAATGTCTTCGGAGTCCAGTTTCTGCTCGGAGACCATCCGCTGGATTTGATCTGCCCTGGTGAGCAGAGGATCGATACTGCGGAGTGTGGCCCCGTTCTGCTCGGCTTTCGCCGTGAGGTGAGCCTTGAGGCGCTCAACCCCCTTTGCGCCGATGCAGGGACGTTGGTCGTAACGCTTCGGACGCTCGGCAAACAGGCCGCGCTGGCGGAACCCATCCGGCATGATTGCATCGGGATGATGCCGGAGATCATCAAGAGTCGTGACACAAATGACTCCGCCAAAAAGTTCGTCCAATACCGCGCGGGCTACCGGGTGTTCGGAGGCGATCTTTTCTGCCAGTGATTTTTCCTGCACTTTCGGTTTCCGTGCAAGGGCACGCTCGGGATCGACCAACGACTCATGCTGGCTGTCGTGCTGAAAATCTTTGTAAATACGAAGTGCTTGCGGGTAGTCCTCGGCGCTCACCACAACCGCGAATTTCCGGGAAAAAGCCAACTCCAAAGCCGGGCGCCACTCTTCATCCGTCACCTCACATAACTCCCGTAGCTGTCGTGCCGGGTTTTCCCGCCCGCGACGCGGCAATTGTTTATTCAATTCATCCAGAAGCGGAGAAGGCACTACCCGGTTGAATTCAAGGTTCTTGATCTGGGATTGCAGCGCTTCCAGCTCTCCTTTTGTCTTTTGGAACTGCTCGCTCTCAGTCTGAATCGAGGCCCGCACTCGCGATTGAACGCCGCGCACCGCCTGTGCGACCTGTCGAAGGGCCGCCCTCAATGCTTCCGGGCGCGATTCTTCGAGAGCTTGAATGGTGTGCGTGAGTTCCGCAGCGGATCCCGCGTTGCGCTCTGCCAGAAAATCAGCGGCCTTTTTTGCGAAATCCCTCGTTAACCGAATCTTTCTGGCCTTTTCCTCCTCGACTGTCTTCCCGATCTGCCGGAGCCGCTCAATCTTCTGAACCGTGGTGCGTATCTGTTCTTGAAGTTCAAGCAGAACACCACCTCCCTCGTCCCGGAAAAGGTTTTTCAACGATTCCAAGTCCTGCTTTTTCGACTCCAGTGCATCGCAGATTTCATCGAATTCCTTTTGCTGCTGCGCATGACGCCGGTCTATTTCAGCCAGTTTTGCGGTGAGTTCGGACACTTCGATTCGTGCCGCCTCGCGCTGAAACTCAGCTTCCAGCAGCCGACAGGCGTCGGCATCCTTGCGTGCATCCTCCCATTCCTTTCTTGTGGCGACCGTCAGTTCCAAGCGGTGCGCCTTGTCCTGAAGATGATCGAGTTCCTCACGAATGCGCAGGTAGCTGCGATAGCTCTGCTGCACAGGCTCAATCTTTATATCCTCGGCCTGCAGGATGTAACGGCGACAGAATTCGTCGAATCGTGGCAGGAACGAGAACGACATCGCCGAGGGCATAAGGAAATCCACCGTTTCACGATGGAAGTTCAGGTGTTCACCGAGACGTTTCCGATACTCGGTGATATTTCGGAAGGTCTCACCATCCCTTTTCCGGGTGAGGATGCGGAAGCCGTCGAGATTTAGAGCAAACCCGTCGCATGTGACAAAATCCGAACGCTCCAGCCGTTCTGGAATCCGGAAAAACTCCTCCTCCGGGGATTGGGTTTCCGTGTTTGGATATTCGATCCGCATCCCCCAGGTTTCGACCTGCTTTCCATCAGGCCATGTGAATTCCAGCGCGATATAGGTGGTGCCACCGTCGCGGGCATACTGCGGCACCCCGTTGATGTCCTCCTGCGTGTCGCACAGGCAATAGCTTTTCTTGTCACGCCCGGAAGTGTGTCCACGTCCATCCGATGCGGCGTTGTATTTCGATCTCTGATCGCCAATGATTACAAGTTGGATCAGATCCATCAACACGGATTTCCCCGCGCCAGTGCGACCGGCAATCAGGAGGTTCCCGTGAATGTCGAACGTGTCGCAATACCCAAACCACTGGATGGCATGGATGCGAGTGAGGCGGATGCAACGACTAGCCATTGTCCACCTCCTCGTCCTGGGTTCCGCCCGTTATCAAGTCATCCAGCGCATCGGATACTTTCTCCAGCTCTCCGAATGGGAGCACAAACCGGATGGTGGGGAGTACCTCGATTTTCGAGCGATGGAAATCGTCCTCGTAATCCATTCGCACCAGTTTGCGTGAAGCAAAAAAACGCAGGATTTCCTTCAGTGTGGTAGGCGGTGGTTGCCGGTCGCCCAGCTTGGTCTTCAGCGACTCGTTAAAAGTCTCCACCGCAAAGATCACAGGTGCACCCTCCGCCCGCAATTGCACGTCGTAATCATACCAGAGGCTGAGCAACACCAGCGTCCATTCGGTGCGCAGCTTGCGAAGCGTGGCGCGTTCACCGGGCAAAGCATGGATCAATTGGTCATCCTCGTTCAAAATCACCTCAAAACCGACCAAATGGCAGATTTCCCGCACCCACGAAAACCGCAGGCGTGCCCAATCGTAAAGCTCCCGGTCTCCGGGCAGATCGCGCAGGATGGCCTGCCGGTGAAAAAGCTCGCTCACTGCGGCCTGTAGATTTTCCCGGTCTGAATCAGAAAGCTCCGGCAAAAGCGTTGCTGTATTTGGTAATGGGGCAAATTCTTCGCTCATTTCTTTTCCACCTCAAATCGCTCGATTTCAAAATCACTTTTCAGGTCCATCAGCACAGGCTTTTCAGGCTGCATCTCTCGCAGGGTTCGCAGACGATAATTCGCGCCGCCAGCCGGGGCAAAAACGAGGCAAGAGATCACATCAAGGATGTCATCCTCACCGTGGATTTGCATCTCATTCGAGGTCATGGATTCGCCGGGGTTCATATCCAGCCGATCCACGAACCGGTTCGCACGGTCGAGGCGCAGTGCATTGCGCATATTTTTCTCCATTTCCCGGAGACTCTCCTCCCGTTCCTTATCACTCAAGGCCAGTGCCACGGGGTGCAGATCCGCCGCATCGGCTCTCTTTCGACTTTTGGCAAGGGATTGTTCCCCGACGAGCCCAATGTCTGCCAGCCGCACCGGGGGCAGGGCGAGTTTGTCTTCCAAATCCGCAAAACGCACCTCGGAGAGATGTTCGCGCACATAATCAAAGATGGTTTTCACCTGCTGACGCCGGGACGACCCGACGTCCTGAATGTAGCGGATGCGCGAGCGCGACCGGCGGGCAAAATCCGCCGCGCTGGTATCCACCCGGTCCGCCGTTGGCTCCACATCCCCCAGCGCAAGCGAAAGCTCCTCAATGATGCGGAGAATCTCCGGCATCGCTCCGGCAGTGTCTGGGTTGGTTCGGAGATAATCCTCGCGCAACCGCTGCAATGCGAGGTCGTCCAACTCCAGCTCCGTCAAGCCCTCCATCGCCTCGCGCAACCGCTCCGGCAGTCGGGCATGAATCAATTCTCGGTAACACTGTTGGGTAATCAGCGTAGAGAACTCATTGTAAATGATGTCCAGCGCCTCGGCGATGGTCGCCGTTTTGAGCTGGCGCTGGGCATAACGCTCCACCTGTTTGCGGATCATCCGCAATTCGCGGAGCCCGGAGCGCACCTGCGCCAGACAGTTTTTCAGTTCCTCCCAGATCAATTCCATTCGCGAATGGGGAAACCTTAGCGCCGACAACCGGTCGCACACGAGCCGGAGCTTGCCGGTGAAGGAGGCAATCGTCTGACTCACAATGGCCCGCAGGGCTTCGAGCAAAGTTTGCGCGGCTGGTTCCAGAAAAAGAATGCGCCGGTAGTCCGACCGTTTTTCCTCCTCGATCCATCCGGAGGCGATCAATCGCCGAAGCACCTGACTGGACGGTTGATCCGCTTCTGCACCGGCTGATTCCTCATCCGTCTCGGTCTGCAACAAAGCGCCGGAAGCCAGCACCCGGTCAATAATCTCCAGCACCTCGGCACGTTCCAGTGCATCCCCGCGCGTCGGCATTGCGCGCTCGATGGCATCCAGCACATCCAGATACACCCGCGCATTCGGTCCTGTCAGGACGCCGAAGAACTTCGGGGTGAGTTCGGAAAAGAGGCTGGTGCCGAGAGATGTCATGCTGGCCAGATATTCACGGCTAAATCGGCGAGCGCGCGGCTCCTTTCCCGAATAGTATCTTCATTCCACGAATGAACATCTTGGAAAGCACGATTCAGGTTCAGCTTGCTCTCTTTGAGGATCTCCGGGCGCTTCGTGGTCCAAGCCGCATTGGAAATCGCCGGATTCAGCTTCTTTGTGAGCAGGGTCAGATTGCCAATGGTGTGCTTGATGGAGTCTCGGGCCATCGCTAGCTTCTCTCGCTTCACTTCATCCTGTTCCTCTATGGGCCAATGTTCTTTCCACTTTTGAGGCAAGAGATGCTCGATAGTGAGATCCTGGGGCAGCTTAATTTCCTCAGACATGCCAGTCTCCATGGCACGATCAAGTGCAGTAAGGAGCAGCCGCAGCTTGGGTCGCGGAATTTGGTTGTAGATCGAGGCGGTGAGCAGGACGGACTTGAAATCCTCATCGCTCGGCCAACGAGCGGAATCTGCGTCGGATTTTCTCAAAAACTCCAACACCGACGCCGGACTCACGCCGCCATTGCCCATGCAGTGGGCAAGGAGATCGAGGAATATCCGGTTGTAATTCTTAGTTGTCAGCCGGCATGTCATCCGTCGGATCAAAAATGACTCAAGCGCACAGGCAATTTCCCGGAGTTCATCGAATCCCGATGCCTGATCGTAGCAGCGGAACGACTCCAGCAAGAACGGATAAACCGTTGCCGTGTCGATTGTCGCAAGCCGCTCCAGAAACAGGGCGATTCTGCTATCGCAATGGGGTGTCACCAGTTTATGGAATACCTTCCCATATTCATACAAATCTTTGACCAAGGCTTCCGGGCTGAGTTTTGAACTGGCGGCAAACTGTTTGTAGGTCTCGAAAATATGGGTTACCAGCACGTCATCACGTGTTTTCAACGACAGGTAATGCTGGAGGAAAATATCGAGTCGCGGACGTTTCAATCGGCCCTGACGCATCTCCTCGCGCCACCAGTCCTTATCGAATGCCTTCCAATATTGCTCGTAGAGGCACTCCACTTGCACACCAGCGCCCTGAGCCTGCCGGAACAGGTAGTTCTTGATCAAGTCAGCGGGTAAGAGAGCGGCACCACGAGAGTTCAGTGTCTCGAAAATGACCTGAGCATCATCCTCTGCTTCGAGGTCTATGGTGACGAGCCGGAGTTGGCCGCTTATGACATGCCACAGGGCTTCTATTGCTTGTTCATTCGGACTGGTTGTAGCGGTGTCACTCAGCCATTCACGAATCGTCCCGGCAAAAAACTCATAGGCCTTTGGCAACTGCTCATTTACCAAATGCCCATCTGCTCGCGTTTCCTCAATTCGCGGCCTGAGTTGCCCAATTCCACCGGCGTCCAGCGTAACGCGAAATGAAATGCGATCTGGATTGGTTGGCCACACTTTGAACGCCTGCTCATTCTGATCAATGAATGAAGCATCATTCCGGCTAAACTTTGCAAAGCGATCCTCAAAGCGGGGGAGCTGCAACTCCCGGCAAAGATCCTTCAGCACAGTCAGCAGAATCTGGAGGGTGGTAAGTCGCTGCTGACCGTCGATGATCTGCCGGGTTTCGATACTTCCGGTGGAGCCGCCGAGTTGCTCCAGCACGATGGCCCCGATGAAGTGCGTGCGATGCAGGCCGTTGCCCGAAAGCCGCTGTTCTGCCAAGCGCCGGATGTCCTCCCACAATGGCTCCCAGTTCTCGGACTCATTCCAGACGTAGGGTCGCTGAAACAGAGGAACACAATAGCGGATTGACTGCTCAAAAATACGTTGAAGGGTGCGGCTTTCGGCTTTCATTGGTGGATTTGTGTATTTTTATCTGTTTGCGAGAAGAGCCAACTATGGGCTTGAAACATCTTAGCCTCGAATGCGGCTTGGTGATGCTCCCGGAGCGAATCGAGCGGATGCCATACATCTTTTCCCGGCGGAAGATAGAAGACCTTGTTGAACACATTGCCGGTATTCGTCCTCCGGTGTGGCTCGAATTTCTCGGACAGCCGGGTATAGGCTTGGTTGATACTTTCCACGGTTTTTCCGAGTGATGGAACCGCGCAACGACACGGGTCAAGGAGCGGCTTCTTCGTGCCGCGAAACGTCAAGCACAACTGTTCCTCCAAGATAATGGGAACAAAGCCTCCCTTACCCCAAAAGCCATCGATTGCTCGCAGGCGCACGATGGCCTCGTCCATTTTCCGACCATCATCTTTCGGCGAGACATGGACTTGCAACTGCGTGCCGATTTCGAGGATCGGCAAGGTTTCCTCGACTGAGAGTCGGGCGACATCCGCCGCTTTCTCAAACGCGAATGCAGGCATTTCAATGCTCCCGACCTGTCCTTCCTTCAGCATTGGCAGAGGCCCGCCGTAAAAGAATTCCACTTTTCCAGCCCGAATGATGATCGGAATTTCTACCGTTCGTTCATCGAGTTCTTTCATAGCACTATACGCAAGCAGCCCTGCAGGCAAAGCGGCTGAATGATTCCGAGCGGCTGATTTTCGACAAGTCGGGAATGGCATCCATCACATCCAGATACACCCGCGCATTCGGTCCTGCCAGGATGCCGAAGAACTTCGGGGTGAGTTCGGAAAGGAGGCTGGTGCAGTGGGATGGCATGGCATTTTGGTGTGCTACGCCAGGCACTTCTCCAGTTTGGCGATGAGATCGAAGGCCTTTTGAACCTCGTGATCATAAAGCGGGGAGTCGCCACCGTGGGCACCGGGATTGAGCACGCGCTCGGTAGTTTTGAGGACTTCGTCAATCAGTTTGACATTTTCCATCGCCTTCCAATGTTCGTCTGTGAGCAAGTTTCGCAAATGTTTACGCTTGCTTTTAATCTGTCCCCGTTCACCTGGGGTGATCCCAGGAAGAGCGTCCACATCTGCATCATCGACCGGCATGAGATATTCCCGATGCTCCACCGGCGTTCCATTGAGAACCTTATTGTAGAATTGCAGCGGAATATTTTCCAGTAACCTGTTGCGGGCGGCGCGAAGATTTTCTGTCAGCGAGAAAAACTCGCCCGGCGGCAGCTTTTTCTTTTCGGTCCATTCGCGATAGTGCTTTGCGGTATCTTCCGCTGCTTTGCGAAGGCAGGTTGCCGCTTCGTCGAGGCGGTGTCCGTGTAGGTATTCCTCGGCTTTTTGCAGATCAGTCTTCACGCTCGGGCAGGTGATCGCGGTTGATGGGTCGCCCGCAAGGCGTACAAACGCCCAATCGGGGTGGCTTGGACCTATGGTGCGGCGGAACTCACGAAAGAAGCCAAGATCGTGAGTGAGGATGATTTTTTGATAATTGGCAAGTGAGGTATCGGTGAGGAGGATTTCTACGACCTTCATTCGGTTGCTCATATCGAGACTGACGAGCAAGTCGTCGAGGACGAGAAGCTTGAGATCGGAGTCGTGCAGATTGACGAGCGCGGCGGCAAAACGGACGGAAAGCGCGAGTTGAGTCAGCTTCGCTTCATTTAGAAAGCTCTGTGGGCGGGTAATAGTCTTGCCCGGAATTTGGATTCCGAATTCGACAACGGGTTTGGTGAAGGTGCGTGAATCGAAGTCGTATGATGGGAGCGTGGTCACGCCAAGCTTAAGCGTAATCTTCGCAGGGTCATCAGCGGAGAAATGCCTGTCGTAGAAACGTTGTGCCTCATTACTGATGGATTCCACGATGCCCGGCAAGATTGCTGCAAAGGCTTTCGTGTCCGCGATAAACCCGCCGTATGCGTAGCTTCCAGCGAGTCCTCTATATCCTTCGGGATTCGCAATGCCTGACTTGATAGCCTGCCAACTCTCCAAGGGAACTTTTCCACCTGTTGAGACACAGAACGGTAGGATTTCCTCTTCGAAGAGGGGCCAGAGGTTCAGTTTTTTCGAGTGCCGAAAATGGGAGAACCCGAAGAAGAAGCGATAAGTGATGAAGTCGCTGGCGAGATCGCCTTTGAGGATGGCGGGTTGCTGATGCGTTCCGTGGTCAGCTTGGTTGATTCGATAGGTTGTGTCCGTCTTGGTCGCCGTATCCCGGAGGGTCAGGGCGATCTCGCCAGGTTTTGGCGTGGCATCCGCCTGCTCGTGGATATTGAGGAGATTTTCCGGTCCAGCGGGATCGAAGTATTTGGCAATGGAGTTCTTCGGCTTGCGGGCGCTTTGCAGGAAGGTATAGAGCGCCCAGTAGAGGGACGACTTGCCGGCCCCGTTGTCGCCGTAAACGAGGAGGTGACGACCTTCCAGATTGAGCGTGAACTCGCGGAACGCTTTGAAATTCCTGATTTCGATCTTGTGGAGGCGGGATTTCATACGCGGCCCTCCTTTTTGATGACGGCAAGGAGGTCGGGGCTGTCGGCGGTGAGGCGGAGAAGGCGGTTGCGGATGGGATGGCTTGGGGCGTTTAGGGTGGCGTGCAGGTGGGTGAGGAAGTCGCGCTGCTGTGCCTCGCTGGCCGCGGGGTCGTAAGCGGCGAGGTGCGAGGCCACGGTGTCGTGGAAAAGCAGGTCGCGCTCCGCCATGTGCTCGCGGAAGTAGCACTCCATCACGCAGGCGTCGATGAGATCCGAGAGGAACTGCTGTTGGGTCTGAAGCACCCCCTTTACGGCGGCGATCATCAGATTTGTAAGAGGCAAAAAAAGGCCGCTTCGGCGAAGCAACTCGGCACTAACCGGAATGCGATTGAGATGAATGATCTTCGTTTCTATGTAGGTGTCTCCCAGCCTCGGTGCTGCAAAGGTTCGGATGTAGTAGTTCGCAAGGCTCGACAGTATCAGCGGTAGAATGGCTTTGAGATTCTCTTCGCTGTTCTTCGCATAGTTGCGGAGCTGCAAAGAAAAGAAATTGTTGGAGGCATAGGTATCCGAGTCATAAAACGCCATAATCGGGTTCCCTGTTCTGGTAATGTAAATCTTAGGCAGCGTAAAAATTCGTTCATCGCGCAGTGATGCGTAGAATCCTTGCTTCTTGTCGATGATCGAAGCACGGTAATCCACATACCAGTTGCTGCGCTCGGAGTAGTAGTTCGAAATTCGATCACCGGCTCTGCCGCCGTAAAATAGGGGCTTGCAGTATTTATTGATCGCCCCGTCATGGAACAACAAATCCCGACTGTTGCCAGTGTGGATTCCCTCGTGGCACTGCGTGATGCTTCCGAGGGAAACGTGCCCTTCGAGTTTCTCAAGGATTGATCGCTCTTTCGCGCGAATCAGAAGGTTGAAACAATAATCATGATCTTTGAAGATGAAGTTCTTTTTCAGCTCCTCATAGGATTCAGTTCGGTTCTCTTTCTCCGCTGGGTCGTAAAACTGCTTCCGGATGTGGCAACTAACGTTGCTTTTCGTCTGATTCAAAATAAGGACGCAAACATCATGCTCTACATAAACAAACTGGCGGCACGACTCCGGAACACCGGTATTCAGATACCATGCAATATCAGTGATTTTCGGCGCGACCAATTCCCTTGTTCGGGCGTAATCTTTAATCAGGATGCTGTCGGGTAAGACAAAGGCAATGGAGAGATGCGATTGACGTAGTGCTGCTCCAAGGAAATATGCGAAAGAGTTAGGTGTTGAGGAGTCGATTTCTGGATAATCAGCCTTCAGCCGTTCTTTCTGCGTTTTTGTAAGTGTTGCGCCCCACGGCGGATTGCCGATCACCACATCAAATCCCGCCGCCAGGGAACGCCCGAACATCCAGTGAGGATCGAAGAAGTCAGCGGAGGATTGCGGATCGAAGGGATTCCATTCGGCAAGATGTTTGGATTTGGCAGAGGAAATGTATCCGAGACTTTCAGCGATGACCGCCGCGAGTTCTTGGCGGAGGGTTTTGATTTTTCGCTGGAGGGCCAGTTTCTGGTCGCGGCGCTGGATTGAAAAATGGCTGTGATAAAGGGATTCAATCTCTTTTTCGATTAGGTCGATTCGGCCATCTCGGTACAGATCATCCTCCATCTCCGGTAGCCCTACGAGGGTATCGGCGGCGACGAACTTGGTTTCGAGATTCGGCAGCGGGCGGATGCCGTGGTTTTCCTTTTTATTCCGGTTCGTCTTCTGGTCGCAGACGAGGGAGATGAAGAAGCGGAGCTTGGTGATCTGGATGGCGATGGGCTGGATGTCCACGCCGTAGAGGCAGTTCTCGATAAGATAGAGCTTGCGACCGTAGTCGTCGTTGTTGTCGGCGAAGGCGCGCTCCAGTTCCTCGCGCATGGGGGCAGAGTCGAGCTTGGCGAGCTGGGTTTGCTTCCAGCGGCCGTTACCGGGGTCGAGCTTGCCGAGAATATAGACGAGCTTGTGGAGGACGCCCATGGGGAAGGCACCGGAGCCGCAGGCAGGGTCGAGAATTTTCAGCGCATCGATGGCGGCGATGAGGCAGGCAACTTCGGACGCGGTGAAGGCGTGTTCTTTCTCGGTGTAAGCGAAGAGGATATCGAGTCCCGCGCGGGCATCAGGTTCCTTCATGCGAGCCTTTTCCACGAGGGCGCGGGTTAGGTGAGCCTTAAGCGATTCGTCCACCATGTATTCCACGATGGGGCGTGGGGTGTAGAAGGAGCCGGTTTGCTTGCGTGCGGTGGTCTTGGTTTCTTCGTTGTAAGAGGCGAGGAGATTCTCGAAGACCTTGCCGAGGAGTTCGGGATCGAGGGCGATTTCCTGGTCGATGGGCGTATTTTCGACGATGGTGAACTTGTAGCGGTTCAGGATGCGGATGAGGCCGGCGACCTTTTCCTTTTTGCGCTTGGTGTCGCCATAGGCTTCCGAGAGGTCTTCCTCGTGCTCGCCTCCGAAAAAGAGCCTGTTGGGAACGGTCGGGCGTTTCTTGGCGTTGCGGGAGAAGCCGTCGAGGTAGCGCTTCTTCTCAGTATCTTCTTCGGTACGGTCAAGGCACTCAAAGAGACCGCCATTCAGAAAGGGGATGTCTTCGAAATGGGAAAGTGCTGTAGTGGGATCGCGGAAGAGGGACTCGTAGCGATAGAGATTGTTAATGTCGTAGGTCGCTTTGTTTTTCAGGAAGCCCTCATCCTTGGCGAAGGCGCGGTAGGGTTGTCCCTTGGCGTCTTTTCCCATGCGCTGGTTGAGAGTTGCAAAAAAGAGATTCTGGAGAATCCCTTGGTAGAATGACGAGCTGTTGTCTTCTAAGTCTGTCAGGATGCCCGCAAGGTCTGTGCGGTGGAAAAGATTTTCCGGAATGAGACCCTTTTCTTTTAGGAACCAGCAGAAGATGAGCCGGGTGAGGAGACGGATGAGACCGGTGGCGCGGCGCTTTTCGTCGTCGGGTTCGAGGTCGGCGGGGAACTCGACCTGCGGGAGCGCCCAGAAGTACCAGTTGGCCAGCTCACGGTAGAAGCGTTCGTTGAGCAGCTCGACGTTGAATATCTGCTCCCACGCGGCATGAAGGGTGTCGAAGTCGGTGATGGGTTTCTTCTGTGGATGGACGAGATTTGAGAGCGCCAGCGAAGCAAGGATGTCGAGGTGGCCGCGGTGGGGCTGGGCGAAGTCGATCTCACGAATGAGGGTGACTTTGCCGAGGACGTCTTTGCTATCGTCGATCTTGTTTACACGACGGTTGATGACGGCAATGGTGAGACGGCCCTGGTGCTTAAAGAACACCATGACGGGCATGGGGAAGATGCGGTTGATTTGCCGGGCGATGGCCGAGAATTTGCCGCGTGCGTATTCACTGCCTTTCAACTCGATGGCGATGAAGATGTATGATTTGAGAAGGCCAGCCTGCACCGAGGTGTCGGTGAAGAGACTGGATTCGCGGCTGAGTTCCTGATCGGTGAGCTGGAAGAGGAGATCAGCGGTCTTCCACTCGGAGACGAGGGCCTTTGCCTGATCGAAGGCATTGTTGGAGGTGAAAAGATTTAGGAAGTGTTGGGGGGAAGAGTCAGGACCGGACAGCGAGCGGTCAGAGCGGTAACCGAGAGTGTCGAGGAGTTGGCAGGCGGCTTCCTTGAGCGGGCGGAAATGAAATTCCGTAAGGGCCTTTGTAATAGGAATGCGGTCGGAAAGCAGAGCCATGATATTTAGATGAAAATGTTGATTGGCGTTCCGCGCTGGGGAACGATTGGCACTTCAGCCGCAATGTTTCTCGCAGCAGTTTTGAAATGCTCCACTGTCAGATCAATTGATGCTCTGGAGCCATTCTTCCGAATTCGATGATCCGTATCCACAGTCAACGTCTTTTCTTGTGCCTTAACTCGAACTGGATCGCCGGGACCATTGTAAATAACATCCCAATTGGACCAATCATCCGAAAAAGCCACTACGACGAGAATCTCAGGCACCGAGGAGAATGTGATCAGGTTGCTGGCCTTCCTACATTTGACCTGAACTTGGTATTCCACGCCATTTAAGACTGTGAATCCGTCATGGGAGCTGCGTTGAGTGTCGTCCAACGTGAGTTCATAATGCTGAGCAAAAAGGACTTCGCCAATATCCCCAACCAAACGTCCGTCAAGGGTGAAATTCCGAGTGACATCCAGATTCTTCGCGGCTTCTGAAAGTTTTTTGGTTTCTGCTTCGATGTTTCGTAGGATTGACAGAAGGGCAGTGGGAGTTTCCATGGCCATGATTTGAAAAGGTTACCGGAGTTCTTTGAGTTCGCGTTTCAACTCCGTGGCGAGTTCTGCCTCGGTGGGCAGGTGGAGTTTGTAACGGCTGGTGAAAATCTTTTTTGATTGGTCGGGGCCAAGCAGGTATCGCACGACGGCATCGTTCTTGTCGGTGCAGAGGATGAGTCCCAGCGTCGGATTGTCGCCCTCGGTGCGGCGCTCTTGGTCGAAGTAGTTCGCGTAAAGCTGAATCTGGCCAAGATCGCCGTGGGTGAGCTTGCCCACCTTGAGGTCAATCAGGACGTAGCACTTCAAAACCGTGTGGTAGAAAACAAGGTCGATGTAGAAATGGTCGCCATCGAGGGTGATTCGCTCTTGTCGAGAAACGAATGCAAAACCTTTGCCGAGTTCGAGCAAAAACGCCTGGAGATTATTGATGAGCGCCTGTTCCAAATCGGACTCGACGAGCCGCGGTGACTCCGGCAGTCCGAGAAATTCAATGACGACCGGGTCTTTGAAAATGTCGGCAGGCGCGGCGATTTCATGTCCCTTCGTGGCAAGCTTCATGAGATCGGCTTTGTCTTTGCTTTTGGCGAGGCGTTCAAAAAGCAGGCTGTTGATCTGGCGCTCTAGTTCCCGAGCGGACCAGTTGTTTTTAATCGCCTCTATTTCGTAGAAGGCGCGGGCGTTCGGGGAATCTACGCGCAGCAAAATGCGGTAGTGCGTCCATGACAGGTTCGAGTGAAGTCGGCCAGGAAGCCATGCTTGGTCGCCTCCCGTGTGACCGATTGCCAATTCCCCACGCAATGCGTGGGATATTTGCGCCGCGCTCTGGAACGCTGTATCCGAAGATGGAGCCCTCCACTCCCCACGCGCTGCGTGGGGAATTTGCTCCGGTATCAAATCAGGGTATGTTATGTAAAAGTCGCGGAAGTGCTCCAGGTTTGTGACGGAGTAGCCCTTGCCAAAGTCAGCTGTAAGTTTCCCGGAGAGTTCCGTTACCAAATGTTCGCCGTATCCCGCACGCTTCTTGCCCCGTTGCTCTTCCTCCACAATCTCCCGACCGATCAGCCAGTTCGCCACGACCTGTGTCGTATTGACCGTTCGGGCCACGCCCGCCCGGGCCGATTCCAGAATCTCCCGGATGCGCTGGTAAATGGCCGAGATATTTTTTGCAGGCACTTCGGCACCAGATTTTGGCTTGGTCAGTTTTTTCGCCGTCATGTGGCCTCCTTGATAACGAGCCAGGTGACAAGTTCAAACTCAGAATCCTCGGTCGCCTGTTCCTGCCGAGTGGGGAGAACGGCATCACGGCTTAATAAAAGCTGGCCAGATGCACGCCTACGGAATGTGTGGACGATGGAATCAACCGCTTTGTCGAGCAGGTCGCTATAAACGCTCATTTGGCTACCGTGGTTTGTCTCCGCGTCAAAAAGTTGGCAAAGCGCTTCGTAAGGCACCGTTTTTTCCGCGCAAAGAATACGGAATATTTCGAGCGTTTGCTTTGGCTGGGCAAAAGTGAACCGGACATTTCCATCGTTGCGGATGTACACGAGGAAGTGAGGTTGGAGTGGATTTACGGTCTCACTGGCCGCAGTTGCTCCGGTTTGCTTGAGGCAAAATATAACGCCGGGGGCAATCACATTGACCTCAGGGTCAGGGGGCACCACGGTGTAGAGACCAAAGGGCGCATTTTCTACAAGGTCGCGGTTGGCTTCCAAATATTTAAGCAGGTCGATTCGGAAATCCTCCAACGTGAATGACGTCAGCGAAAGGCCGTCTTCACTCAGATCGTCTAAATCGAGAATCTCGTCTTTCAACCTTAGAAGCTGTTTGTCCCGGTATTTGAGGTCATCCTGAATCAAGTCCTCCAAGTCGTCCGTCCTGAGCACGTTATCCTCGAAGGTGGCGGAAATGTCCACCAGGGCCATGCGCGCTTCCACCCGGTGTTTCAGGTTGATGTAGCGATTGAGGTCGTCGGTGGGCCAGAAATTGATGAGATGAACAGAGCGATTGCGGCTCTTGAGACGGTCGATGCGCCCAAAGCGCTGGATGATGCGGACGGGGTTCCAGTGAATGTCGTAATTAACGAGATAATCACAGTCCTGAAGGTTTTGGCCTTCGCTAATACAGTCAGTAGCGATTAGCAGGTCAATTTCCCCCGTTTGAGGCATTGCAGGCATCTTGGAGCGTTCCTTGGCAATCGGGGAGAAATTTGTAATGATGTGGTTGAACTCGGTGGCCTTGGTGTAACCGCCGGGCAGGAAGGTCGTCCGATTTTCGCCACTACCCGTGACCAGTGCCGAATTGATTCCGAGTTCAGCCTGGGCCCATTCAGCAAGCTGCTCATAGAGGTAAGTAGCCGTGTCGGCAAAGGCGGTAAAGACCAGAACCTTACGGTTCGGCTGAGCGTCTTTGGTGATGGTCGGGGACTTTGCCTTTTTGCTGATAAGGGTTTTCAACTGCGCGAGCTTCGCATCTTGATCGGGAGTAACGGCGCGAGCCGCGTTCAGTAGAATGGTCAATTGTTCCTTGTCTTCCCGTAAGGCTTTCAACCAACCTTTTTCACCGTTCAAACGCAGGTGTTCCAATCGGTATTTAAGTTTACCACCCACCACTTGCGCCGCTTCACGGTCCTCATCATCGCCAGTTTCTCCCAGTTCAAGCTCCAGTTCGGATGAATCAGGATTCTGCGATGGAGCAGCTTGGAAATTGGCAATTTTCTTTTCGAGCCGCTCGATCTTACGGATGGTGTTTTCCATCGTGATCTCAAAAGCTTCCACCGAGCTTTCGAGGCGCTTGAGGAAGTTCACCTTCATCATGCCGATAAGAAAACTTTCGCGGTCGGCCTGGGTGAAGGGATCGCGGTCTGACGTCTGATAAAGCGGTTTGAATTCATCCCCGACAAATGCCGACGGATTGAACAGGGAGAGTTTGTAGCCGCCGATTTCTTGATTCAACCTATCGTATGAAAGGAATCGCTGCTTGAGATCAATATCCGGCGTGCAGGAAACCGGCTTTTCGCGTTTTGGGAAACCGCCGAGTGATTCAATCGTTGCGGCGTAATATTTCTGGATGTGTTTGCGTGATCGCGCGATGGTCAGTTCGTCCAGCAGTTTGAAAAAATCAGCACCCAACGAGTCAAGCAGGTCTCGGATTTTTCGCTTGTTTGGTGCTAATTTCGCCCAGTTTGAAAAACTCGTCTGCGCTTTACGCAGGGTCTCTTTAAGATTGGAAATGCCGATCGTCTCCTTAAAAGCAGCATCATTGCCCTCCGTCAGAAGATAAATCTGATTCCGGAGGTCCTTGAGGTTATTGTTGACCGGTGTAGCGGAGAGAAGGAGAACCTTGGTTCTTACCCCTCGCTTGATAATATCGTCCATTAGCCGCTCATAGCGGCTCTTGCGAACGATGTTGCCATCCTCGTCGCGCTTGCCAGGGGTGTTGTTGCGGAAATTGTGGGATTCGTCGATCACGACCAGATCGTAGTTCCACCATTGCAGGGTTGAGAGATCGATGTCGCCGGTCTTGCCCTCATTACGGCTCAAATCGGTGTGCGAGAGAACATCGTAGCGGAAGCGGTCATCCCCAAACGGGTTGAGTTGGTCGTTCAGTTTGTAAACAGTCCAGTTATCCCGGAGCTTCTTTGGGCAGAGGACCAGAACCCGCTCATTGCGCAGTTCAAAGTATTTGATAACCGCAAGCGCTTCGTAGGTTTTTCCGAGACCGACGCTGTCCGCGAGGATACACCCGTTGTGAGTGAGTATTTTGTTGATAGCGCCCTTTGCACCGTCTTTTTGAAATTCAAAGAGAGTTTTCCAGATGCCTGTTTCAAACAGAGTCGTCTTTCCGAGTTCATCGGCGGTTTTGCCGGTGTCGCCAAGGAACTTCTCGAAGATGTGGAACAGGGTCTTGTAGTAGATGAACTCTGGCGAGTGATTCTGATAGAGTTGCTCCAAGTAACTGAGCACCTCCGCCTTCACGTCTTTCACCAGGGAGGGATCACACCAAATATCCTCGAACCACGCTTTCAGATCCTGCCGGTCTCGATTGCTGTCAACTTCAAGGTTCAACTCGATGTTGTTTCCGCATTTGGCCAACCCGAGCCCACGCACCGTGAAATTGGAACTCCCCAGGATGGCGCTTTCGACTCCGGCGTTGTCGATGTGATACATCTTTCCATGGAGAAAGCCTGCTTGCGTCACCGAACGAATATCGACTTTTTCCTTCATCCATTTCGCGCAATCCATGGCGACGCGCTTTTGAGTTAATCGGTTCGTCAATTCAAGATGATCATCCTCAATGTGGAATGCCTTCTTTTCGGTCTTGTCTGGATCAAGCGACTGGATAAATCGCGGCTCACCAAAAAGAAATCTGAGGTGATGGCATGCGTCCAATTCTTCCTTCATCGCTTCGTAAGCGTAGATGGTAAAATACGCGGAAACGAAAGACAGGTCGGCGCCAGGGGCGATCTTGCCGCGCAAAAAATCCCCAATTTTTCCGCGCTGATGGTTGTCGCGGATGCCGGAGAGAGAAACGGCTGAGGGTTGGGGCGTTACGGGCATGATGGATTACCGTAGTGAGGGGAGTGGGACATCTGCTGGGTTACACCTTCGATTTTTTTGAGACCGCAAGATATTCAGTGACGGCATCACGGACCACCCATGCGAGGCTAACGCGCTTCTCATTCGCGATACGATCGAGAGCAGCTTTATCGGCTGCGGAAATGGTAAGGGAAATCCGTTCCACTTCTTCTCCGGGTACAGGTTGGCGCGATCTGAGGGGCCGAGGACTCATAATTAAGCATTGTAAACCATTGCGCGGCAGCCTTCAATCCGAATCGCGCGAAAAAATGCAGTGGTTCGCCGACGTGAAAAGAACGGGCGCGGCCATCTCAATCCGGCGGTCGTATTCAGTTGTGAGCGAGTAAGCGCCTGGCTACGCCCTGTTCCTGCCAAGAAGCACACCTGCCAGCGACAAGGGGCTGTCATTGCGCCCGGTCTCCTGATCTGCGGACGTGATGCGATGATGCGCTGAGTTTACGGCGTTCAGTGCTTGCCGGATTTCCATAATGGCTGGTTTACGAAGTTCAGCATAACTCTCCGGCACGGCGTGCCCCAATCGCTTGCGATACTCTGCACTCAGCGCAGCACCGAGTTTTTCGATCAAGGGCAGTAGGAGTTTCCCCGCCTCCGCGCTGACTTTTGCCCGGAGATCGGAATAGGCACGTCGCAGGAGTGCGTAGTGGGTGGCGACCAAGTGCCGGTCGGCGAGTTCAAAAAGCGCCCGCTGGTGAGTATCGTCAGGGCTGTCGAGGAAAGCGGCGTATGCGGCATCCTGATCTGCCGGGATGTTCATGTCGCTGTAGCGGTTTTCGCAGTCGCGCCAGTGCTGCCATTGATCCTCCAGCTTGTGAATGGTGGCCAAGGTCTCCCGGTTAAAAAGTGGAAGACACAGATTTTTGTCGAGGGAAAGGTCGTTGCCGTGTTGTTTCATAAGCATTGATGGGTACATCAAAACGAGCGTGTCAACGTTTGTGCCTTTACCAAAAGAGACGACATCAGAACTCGAAGTGTCTCTGAAGATTCTCGATCGGCAATGTAGTAAACAGGCGCAGGTGGTCTCGCAGCGCTTTGCCAGACGCGTTTACCCATAAAGACGGGATACCGAGCGTGGCATACATGTCGCGCGTTTTCTTGTTGCTCTCGATCCCGTAATAATTCCCGCGCCCGAATTTCGGAAAAATCTTCGTGAGCAGGATGCGGCGCTTGATGGCGGGCGGCGTCCACGTCACGCCGTCGTCGAAATAGGTGTCCATCGGTTGCCAACCTGTGAGCGCAGCGATCCGAGTGAGGGTTGCCTGCCTCCATCGTTCTGGCCGGGCGGTAATCAGAATTACCGCATGTGGACGAAGCATTTCCACCAGCCATTGCCGATAGCGCTCCGTCTCGATACGTCTTTTCATCGGCGCTGGGCTTTTTCCCTTGGGCGTCGAGTTGGCGATCAGCGTATAGTTTAGATCAAGAAGGTAGATAGGGCCCTTGTTCATGCCGACCTCCGGGCATCAAGCCAGTTTTCCAAATCCGCCAGGGCCGCCCGGACACATCCACCGCTCCCCACCGCGATCTGCAAGGCGCCCGGTTTATCGACATCCCACTTGCGGACGAGGAACTCGGCTATCTCCTCCGTGGATGGCGCGGCGAGCTTGATGGATTGAAAGCGTGTTTGAAACCGTTCCGTGAGCAGGTCGAGTTGGAGATTGCTCGTCCCGATGAAAGCACGCCCGGCGGGTAATTTATCGAGGTAGGTGAGCAGCAAGTCCTGTGCGTCCCGTGAGCAACGGTCCAACTCGTTTACGATCCGCACCGAGAAATCGCCGAACAGGTTGCCGTAGGCGAGTCCGCCCATCCACGCTTTCACGGTTTCCACGCCGACCAGTTTCCCGTTGAAATCCTCAACGGCAAACGGGCTTCCGGCCAATTCCGCCGCAAGGATCTCGGCGATGCTGGTCTTCCCGACTCCGGGCGGGCCGTAGAGCAGCACCTTCATGGGATGCCGCCCGTTGTTCCGTGTGGCCCGTGCCTTTGCGAGCAGGGATGCAGCCACTTCCCCCGCTTTTCCAATCAGATCGGATGGACCAGCGGGACGCCATGCCAGTGGCGACAGGGTGTACGTTTTCGGTTTGCGTTTGGTTTTCATAGGAGACCATCACCCTTAAAACTGAAATAACCTGCGCGTTTCTGTGCCGGAACACCCACGATTACGTGATCGAGGAGACTCACCTGCAGGATGCGCCCGGCATCGGCCAGTCGCCGGGTCAATTGTCTGTCTGCTTCCGATGGGCTAGGGTCACCAGAGGGATGGTTGTGCATCAGGATCACCGCGTAAGCGCCCATTGCGACAGCGGCTCGGAACACCTCTCTTGGATGGACGATTGATTCATCGAGTGACCCGATACTGACCATGGCGTGACTTATCGCCACATAGCGGATATTCAGCAAGATCACCACGCACATTTCACGCTCCGGGTCGTACCATGGCGCGACGGTAATCTTCTCGCGCCAGTATTCAACGGCTACCTCTGGCGAATCGACCTTGAACGAACCCGGACATTCTTGAAGCCGCTGGACTCGCACTTCATAGGTGGAAGATTTGTAGCGCGTTCTCATTTCCAACCCTTCCTGCGGATGCGTGCCTTGACGGTATTGACCGACAGCCCGAACTCTTCCGCTGTTTTGCTCGGGCTGTGGCATTTGGCGTAGAACTGTTTCACCGCTTTCCAGTCGGTCAACGGTGCCAGGGACGCCGTTGGCTTGGGCTGCTCCACCAGTTTCGGTTTTTCCTGTCCGGCATAGGCGTCGAACCGTTCCGCCTTGGGCTCCAGGGCCGGGCGGCTCGCAACAGTGGTTGCGGTCGGCAGCGATTGGCCCTTGAGGATCGCTTCAATGATTTCCCGTATCAGCGGCACGGGAATTTCGGTGACGGTGAATACGGTGCCGTTGAGTCCCGGTCGCCCGATCTGTTCTTTGAGGAACTTTATGGCGGCTGCGCGTGTCCGTCCCTGAAACCTGCCTTCAAAGAGCGTCGCGCCTTTTTCTTCGCAGACGATGTAGTAGAGCTTGTCCATGATTACTTGCCCTCTTTTGCAATGGTGACGGTCAGTTTGTCGGTGTCGCCTGCAAACCATTTCTGGATGTAGATGGTGCCGATGACCGGCGGTTTACCCGGCGTCGTTTCCTCTTCAAACCGCACGGTGTTCTTGGTGTCCCGCAGTCTGCGGAACTCGATGGTGGTGGTTGTGTTGCTTTCGCTCATGGCTTTGTGTTCTTCAATGCTGGCTGGTTTTGGTGAACCGCGCCGGCCGCCAGCGGGGCCGGTTCGGTTGTTGTGGAAATCGTGCTCATTCCGCGACTGCCTCCAGTTTTGCCATGTCCTTGATGTCGCCCCATTGCGCTTCGATCTGGCGCGGGTTCCATCCCTGTCTTGTCGCGTGGCGTTCGTAGGTCTTGCGAATCGCGGAAAGGCGGCGTGGCAACTTGTTGTTTAGTAGCGAACTCCCGTAAGCGGCAGCGCGGGTTCCTTGTTCCGGCAGATTCAGAATCGATTCGATGGCCTGAGTCTGAATTTCGATCAGTGTTGTCGGTAGGTTTATCCCCTTCATGTCCAGACTCTGCCTAGAGCGTTTTCCATGAAGGTGTTTACAATAGGCCGTGAGCGCCGAGGGGTGGCAGGCGGCTTTTCAAACGTAGTGGCTGTATCTTTGATACTGCCCGGAGTTTGAAGAGGCGCATGACGCCACTCGCCGCCACGGAATGTGTAAAGACATTCAGGGAAAACGCTCTAGTGGCACTGGCACGTCTATGTCTAAGTGGGCGGCGATAAATAAAGAGGCACTTGGCATGGTGCTTGTAACTCAGGTGCCATGCCAACGGCGTTTTTATTATCCAATAGCTAGTCAGCTATGGACGTGCCAGTGGCAATAGGCAGAGTCTTGACGTGAAGACACCAAACGCACCAGACGCGACAACACCGGAGGACGCTTCCCACCGGCTGAACCCTGAATGCCAGTCCCTCATCGAGGCTCTGGAAAAAATCGAACGACTGATCGCCACCGCCGGTCACCGGAATATCCCGGAATACCTGACCGCATTCCTGACCGCTCAGGAGGCGCTCCGTCAAGTGAAAGGAGACGCGCAATGAGCCACGACGCTGTTCTGGATAAAATCCGCAAACTGCTCCGCCTGGCCGACACCTCGCGCGGGGCGACCGAACACGAGGCGAAGGTCGCACTGGCCAAGGCCCACGAACTGATGACCCGCCACAACATCGACGCCGCCGTGCTTCGCATGGAGCGCGAGAACAATGGTAATGCGGGATTCACGGTGAACAGCGCGAAAGTCGATCTCCCGAAGGTGCTCAACCCGGCTGATCTCCTGATCCTCTCCCTACTGCAAAATCACTTCAACGTGCGGGTCATCCTGATGCCCAAGTTCAAGCAAACGCCCGTGGACATTATCGGGACGCCGGTGGATGTGGAATACGCGGTGTTCGTCTTCCACTTCCTGCGCGGAACCTTCTTCCGATGCTGGAACGAGTTTAAGCGAACCACGCACATTCCCGACAAGAAGTCCTACTACCGGGGACTGCATGACGGATTGAAGGCGGAACTCAATGCCGCCAAGCGCCGGGCCGAGGAATCCTACTCCGCCGACCAGCGCGGCAAATACGAGCTGATGATCGTGGACGCCAAGGCACTGATCGACCAGCACGTCGCCGAGAAATACGGGAAGCTCCGCAACCGCCGCCAGACGAACCGCCGGGTTGATTCCGAGAGCTATGTCGCCGGAAAGACCAAGGGCGCATCCATCCGCATCAACCGTCCGCTGGCCAACGCATAACTAACCCCCCATGAATCCAGAAAACACAAACAGCCGTCCCGCCGGGGACGCGAAGCCGACCGGATTCCAGACCTTCGGCACCACCACGGTGCGGATTATTAAGAGCCTGATCGGCGGTGCCCGTTTCGCGGAAATCAAACCGAAGGGACGCCCCGCATACCACGTCCCGATTGAACTGCTCGCCCTGGCCGCAGGCAAGGACGCGTGGATGCGGAAAATCCAAGTCCTCTGCACGGAATGCCGCACGCGCCATACCGCAGATGAACTAAACGGCGGCGGTTACTGCCCGACCTGTGTGGAAGCGCAGGACGAGGAGAACATGCGATTGGACGAGGGAGGCCGCGCATGACTTCCCATATCAAATTCCACCCCGGTCAGGTTTTCGCAACGCCCGGCGCGATTGCGCTCGGAGTCGATCTCACGCCCTATCTCGACCTGCATGTCCGGGGTGACTGGGGCGAGATGCTCGGATTCGAGGACATCCTCGCCAATGAAAACGCCTTGGCAAACGGCGAACGGCTCCTGAGTAAATACGAGGTTCGTCCCGGCGTCGCGATCTACATCATCACGGAATGGAACCGGCAGGTGACGACTCTGTTGCTGCCGGAGGAATACTGACCGTTCCCGCAAGAATGGTGATGAGGCGTTCCAGTAAATCCGCATCAAGCTGCCGTTCGATTGACTGCCTCCAGGTATTTTTCCGAATCGGCGGCGAACCCGATTCCCGGTTGGTCGACATCAGACAGATTAAGTAGCCGGTGCATCGTCGCCAAGATTTCCCGAATCGCACACGTTAACGAATTGCCAATCCGCGACCCCCTCCAAGCCAACGAGGAGGCGTTGGTTGCTCGGAACGGAAAAAAAGTCTGCTCCCTCTCCCAATACATCTGAAATTTCTTTACGAACAGAATCTGACTGTTGTGACCACCAATCGGGAGAAAACGCGATGTTTTCGGAACTGCAAAGAGCAAAGCGGAAAAGCGCATCCTCTAGGGATTTCTTTTCCCGTATTAGACTTGCAATTGCGCATATGAATCTTTGCGCTGCGCTATGGCTCCTCTCGTGCCATGCGAAGAGGAATGTCCATCCATTTTTTTCTGGCGCAAATGAGAACGTCATCACATCCACTTTATCAAGTGGACTTCGCAGGCTCTGGATTAAGCGACCACCCAAGTCATACTCCGGCATTAGGCAACCGGCAAATACACAAAAAGGAGTCTGATCTGAATGAAATGCTAAATACCGCACGCGAGAAAAGGCGCGCTCGCCGAGAACGAGATCGTAAACAGATTTCTCGATGCCAAGACGTGCAGCCGACGCTCGGCTCCCCTCAAGAGCCGAACCAAAGACTTCTCGAGTAGCGTTTGAACCAGAAAACTGCGAGAGTTGCTGTTCGAGAATTCGAACAGTCTGATTCTTCAACAGTAACTCGCGGCAGATAGCGCGATACGCATACAGTGTCGCCTGTTCAGCCGTAGGACCGAGCTCCTCGCATTCGATTGGTTTAAACACCTTGCAATCGTGCTTTTGGCAGAATCCCCGGAATGTAGAAAACTTTCGGACCCCGATTCTTCGGAAGGAGAGACGTCCACCATTCGCTCGCATTGCCGAGTAACTACCGTCGATACCGATAACCTCTCCCTTATCTGCGATCAACGAAAGAGCACCCTGTCGTTGGATCGAATGAGAATTGGCAATGTCGTCACACGTATCAGACTTATCGAAATAAAAACATGTCCCCTCAGAGCGGTTCGAACGGACAGTATTCTGCCAGCCATTGAGATCTAGGTCTACAGGCCATTCAACCTCACGGATGCAGCCTCCAGCCTCGACAGTCGGATCTACAGCGATAGTGGCAAATGCCAACCCGTCAGTGACCGCGCGGTCAAAATTTTCGAGACCCAAATCTCGTTCCAAAAACATCTCGCGGACAACTTCTATTGGCTCCTGCTTAACTGAGACTATTCTCCATCCTTGCTGGTTGATTTTGAAAGACACAGTCAATTGGACTGATTCTGCGCTGTTTGCACGTGCCCAGCAATGAATCTCGGCTGATTCAATATTCCTCAGATGCGCAGCATCAGGACTGGGAATAACTGACAGCGAGCAGTAAAAGATTCTCATCCGCTAATTTTACCGGGTTCTTTCTTGTGTCGGGCTACGAGAACGGTTGTCACCGTCACTCGACGGTATCGAGTCGCGGCAGGTTTTCAAACCAAATCAGGCGTTGAAGCTGCAGCAAGAAAGTCCCGGATACGCTTCACCCACTCCGCATTCAACTGCTGCTCGGTCAACCGCACCACCCGCCATCCGGAGAGCACCGCTTCCAAGTATTTCTACGCAGCGGCCACAAAACCGCTCTCCCGGTTGTGCCAACCGCCGACCCATGCGCCGCCCTCGATCTCGCTCAATGTCCGGCTGGGTAGGTGCGCGAAATCCGCTCGCCATTTCCTTTTTGGATGGAACTTGAACTCGCGTTCCAGCGGGGGGCCGTCCAAACAACGCCACAGGAACGTGAATTTTTTTCAAGGCGGGACTCTTTGGCGGGCATGCCAATGGTCCGCTGTCAAACTTCCCAAAAGCGGGAAGTTCACTTCCCAACTTCCCACCGATTTTGAGGCTGTTTACTCTGTTGGCGTCTCGCCGTTATGTGGGAAGTGGGAAAAATAAAAGTTTGTACGAATCGCACGATGGACTGAACGACCCTAAGGTTTTCGTCTAGCGCTAAAAGATTCCTTTTCTGCGTGGCAGGCTCGTCCCGGAACTCGTCCTGGTGATTTTCTGGATATTTGATTTCCCCGAACTCGTCTTCGTATCTCGTCTCCCCTTAAAGGGGGAGGACGAGATAGACGAGTTCGCCGCAGTGGGCTTTTGAAGTCGTCCCGTGACGAGATAGACGACTAAGACGAGTTCGACTTCCGCTTCTTGCGGCGGGCGTTCTTTGGCGGGGTCAGCGGCACATCCTCCATGATCGATCCACGGGCTGCCCTGTGCTTTTCAAAAGCCTCGACCATCGCAGGCAATCCCCGGAGCACCTGGCCACCACGGCCCTCACCGCGCACCGAGACAATCCGGCCAGCGGCCTCGGCATCGTCGCACATGCCGCGGTAGAAGTCCTTGTGCCAGTCCCGCTCATGGAACACTTTCTTAATCTGGTCGGCGGAGAGCAGGCCGCCCCGTGGGTCGTCCTTGAAGCTGACCGGGAAGATTCCGATAAACTCGTCCATGTTGGGCATGTAGCGTTTGAACTTTGCCCCGGCAGTGCCATCGGAATGACATGCCGCCTCGTATTCCTCCTGGCTCACTTCCCGCCAGCAAATCCCGACCGAGCTGTGGGCAATGATCTTGGAATATGCTGGGGTTTCAAAGTCGTCCTCCGTCCAGCGCAGCCGTTTACCACGCTTGGCAGCGCGCAATTCAAAGTAATCGTAGGAACCGAGTGAACGAACCGCGAGCGCAGCCCGTGCCCAGTTCGCCCAATCCGATGAACCCGAGCCGAGATACGCGAACTCGTTTGCCTGCCAGCCTCCCTTTTGTTCGCCCTGCGGCGGCTTGTTTGTGTGGTGGACAAGGACAAGCCCGCACCCGGCCCGGTGCAGGAGCGGGTTGAGATTGTTCCGGAGAAACGCCGAAACATCCTTCTGCTGGTTCGCGTCGCCACCGAGGTAGGCGAGCGCGGGATCAATGATGATGAGATCGAATTTTCCATATTCGAGCAACGGCTTGAGAACCTGAGTGCAAAACTCCTCCCCAGTGCGACTGTCTTCCCATGCCGTCTGGATGACACTGCTTTTGCAGTCTTCTGCCGTAATCCCAAGCCCCCGTAGAATACCTTCCCGAAATTCAGCCATATCGCCGGGATCATTCTCGGCTTGGACGATCAGAATTCTCAGTGGTCGGGTGGGTTTGATTCCGAACGCCTCCCGGCCAAGGCTCCAAAGAATGGCACACTGGATGGCGAACGCGCTTTTACCGATTCCGGTCGGCCCAAGAAGGAGCATCGCGCCGCCACGGCAGAGGAACCGGTGTTTCAGCAATTCATTCGGATCGTTTTCCGGCGGCAGCGGGATGTCATAGAAATTGAGCAACGCAGGTGGCGGGGCCGCCTCTTTCTCGTTGCCGTCTGGATTTGGTATGGCGCTTTCGTTCAGCATGGCAACGCCTCCGGGTTAAAATAGTAAACGGTCTGACGCACGGGTGGTTTTCCCGCATCCCGGCGCAACCCATCAGGCATCCGCACAAGTTGGCATCGTGTCCATGTCGCGTAATCCGCACCGATGCTCACCGCATACCGCATAAATTTCCGCCAGCCTGATTCCGGGTCGCCGTGTGCACAGAACCAGCCGTGTAGTGATTTTCCACCACTGTGAACTGCAAGCACCAGCGGGCTGAATGTGTTGAGATGCCAGAGCCGGGCCGCCTGGGAATCCTCGCCGAGCTTATCGTCAAATTCGACGACAAGGAACCGGCGCGGGCCGGTATTTTCCAATGTGCGCGGTGAGAGTTTCCCGTCAGTTTTGCGCGCCCCTTCCTCGGCTGTCATGGGATTGGGCACGATGAACTGGAGCTTCTGAAACTGGCCGCGCCATTCCTCCCGGGTGCCGGTGCCGAAGTTGTCATTGCGCCACCCGCAGCAAAGGAGGGGATTTCCGGGGAAGAGTCGATCAATCAATTCCTCCGTGTGGGATTTAGAGTCCTCAATCCGAATTGGAGACCGCTCCCATAAATCGACCAAGCCTGGCGCATCGGTAGCGCCAAGGATACTCTCCATGCGTTCTTTGCTTGGTTTTGGCCAATTGCTCTGCCTGTAGGTGCCGCCAGCGGTCCGAGCTTGCGCGCTGGGGGTGGCGGTCGTGCTGCTGCGCGAGTTGCGAATGGCATCCGGTATCTCATGCGGGGCGAGCGAACGTCCACAACCTGCTGCAGCGCAGGTTATCAGATCGGTGATTTCCGCCTCAGTACAACCCGCGCGATGCAAGGTGCCTGCACACTTGAAGAGCCAGGGATGCACGCCACTACCAGCTGTGGGGCACGCTGCCAGCAATTCCACGGCAAATCTCGGAAGGGATGCAGCCTTACTCATAGCGCACCTCCAATCTGCCTGGACTTCCTCCAGTGATCAGGAGCCGGGTCAGTTCGATTAGCCTTTCCGTGGATTCTTCGGAAGCCGGTTGAATGGTTAGCATTGCCCAGCCATTGACTATCGGCGGTGTGAACCGCTCCCATACGATGATCGAGACTATGCGGTAGCCATCCCGCGCTATTCCCGCCGCAGCAACCGGATCGGTGCATCCGTTGAGGTCGGCGAGGAGTCCCGGCATCAGGCCGAGCCTCTGCGCTTCGGCCTTGGCCTGCTGTTGATCGCCGGAAAGTCGGACGACCATATCAAACAAATCGTTGACACCTTCCGTATTCATGAGCGCCCTCCTTTGGTGGGGTGTTTATCGAATAAAGCATTGGCGGTGGGTTGGCTTCGGCTGACCCGCCGTCTTCGCTTTTCCCACGAGATGCGGGTAATTTCCTGCCGCGCCGCTCGGAGGTGCGGATTGTGGAGCGGAATTCCAAACTCACGGGCAATGCCGTTAACCTGCCTGGAAATGGCTGCCGCTGTGCAACCGATGCGCCGGGCGTATTCCCGCATGGAATCCGATTCGGCTCCAAGCACGAACCTCCATGCAGCGCGGTTGATATTCGGATCGCCACGCAGGAACGTGGAGGCAACTTTCTCAACCAGAGTTAGCAGATCGGGTATCCTCTGTGCTGGTGATTCGTCTGGTTCAATATCATCAACCGGATGGTGCAATGAGGCCGGCACCCGTTTGCCATTCTCAAAGAAGGTGTCTGCACTCATGCGCGCACCTCCTCCGCGGAAATACCGAACCGGGCTTTTAATGCCTCCCGGACTTCATCCGGGTCGAACAGATGTAGCCGACTGGTCGGCGCAATGACTGGAATCCACCTGTGGCTGATCCAATGATCAATTGTCCGGGGAGACACTCCCAGGAGCACCGCAAGTTGTTTTTTCTTGATGAGCCTTTCGGCTGAATGCGTGTTTTTCACGCATCCGACCCCGTGTCAACTTGCTTACGTTACATGTTACGTTTTTAATGAATCCATGCCGACCATGCTTTCCTGCCCTGAGATTGCCCGCCGCACCGGTTATTCCCGGATGCATGTCAACAGATTGGCCAGACAGAACAAGATTCCCAGCGAACGGACCATCACCAAGGGTGGGCATTTTCGGTATGAACTGACCCCAGACCTTGCGGAATGGATTCGGGTCATGAGAGCCCGGCCCAAGTATGGCCGATTGCTCGATTCGGATTTCTACATGTTTGGGTGTCGCACAAGTAAGAAACGCGAACGGGCGAGGGACAGAGTGGTGATAACGGAAGAAATCGGCTTATTACTCAAAGAAATCGATCGTCGGACCACTGAATTTCTGAATATCGAACCGGACGCAACGAACGACGAAATCGCCATGCTGCGCAAGATAATGGTGCCAGCGATACTGGAACTCATGCGGTTGGATACGAACGTCGCGGATTTACAGAAAAAGGGCTACTTCGATCCCATGCCATGGAATACCCCCTGCGAAGGGCAGGTGCCCGAAGGCACAGAGACGTGATGATTATTCCGGCATGATACCGAACCATTGGCGGGCCTGCTCGGGTGTGACCAGTTCGCGATAGTGCTTGAAAAGCATCTGCGGGGAGTTGCCCATTTCGAGGCTCACCTTGGATGCGTCCTGCAATTCGGCCAGTCGGTAGCTGCCGAAGCTGTGGCGCAGGGCGTTTGATTTCCATGGCACCTTGGCCCGCTTGCCGATGCTCTGGATGCGCTCCCGGAGGTTCCGGGGCGTCAGCGGGCCGGATTCCTTGCGCACCTTCATCAGCCATGCTCGGAGGTTCGGCTGGATCGCCACCAACCGGCGTTGGCGGGTCTTCGCTTGATCCCAGTCGATCCGAATGTAACCCGCTTGGAAATCGACCGCTGACCAGTCCAGTTTTTCAATCTCCGCACTCCTGATCCCGGCAAAGGCTGCGATGCTCATGTAAGCGATCATCTCCGGCTCTGTCGCCTTCATCATCGCGGTCATTTCCTCGACCGTAAAAATCTCCGGGGTGCGGATCGGTTCCCGCACCTTCACCAGCGTATCAGCGGCGGTTGGTCGATCCTGGCGGATGTGTCCATGCTTTTTTGCCCATGCGAAGAACATGCGGAGCGTGGCCGTCAGGTTGTTTTTCGTCCGTGCGCTGCCTTTGACCCGTGCGACGTGTGCTTCGACATCGGTCACGGTGATTTGCGAGAGGTTCCGGTCTGAGAACTTCCGGTAGAACGGTTCCAGCAGGTTGCGGACGGTGCCGACATGGCGATGGCTCATGCCCGTGCGCATTTTTGATTCTACGAACTTCAAGACCGCATCCTTTGGGCTGATCTCTTGGACCCCGTGTAGGGCATCTGCCATCGATTTCGCTGGGCTGAGTAGCGAGGAACCAAGCAGTGTGCGGGCGTCAGCCCATTCCCGGATGGCGAAGGGGAGAGAGACACCGAACTTTGCGGCGATGGATTCCGCGTCCCGGAGTATCTGGATGTCCAACGGAGAAACCTCAGTCGCCCGCCCGCTGTTCAGGAGTGCGATATGCACCTGCTGAGCGTGGGCTTTGGCTTCGAGAGGGTCGGCGAGGGTCTTCGTCTGCCGTTCACCAAACTCATACCAAGAGACCTGATAAGAGCGGTATCGGGTGCCTTTTCGCCGCAGGGGATATATCTTCACTTCGGCGTTGCCGTTGCCAAAAACTTGAACACGCGTCATACGACGACGTGGCGGTGTCAACGTATTGCATGAAATTTTGCATGAAACGTTTGGGCCATTTTCGCCGTAAGTCGCTGACCTCAAGGAAGATGAGGTGGCGACCCTAACGGGATTCGAACCCGTGTCACCGCCGTGAAAGGGCGGTGTCCTAACCGCTGGACGATAGGGTCATCGCAAGTGGGCGGCGAATATGGAGGGATGTCGCCTTTCCTGCAAGTTTATTTCGTCGCTTTTTTTTGCTTTTCCTCAAGCGCGGTTTTCGAGTGTGTTGCCGGTGGCATCCGGTTAGAATGAACGCAACCCAAGGGTCAGCGGTCTGAATGCCACTGGCGCGCGCAGTGCACCAAACACCGTCTTCGCACGGAAAAACACCATCCCAAACGCTCCATTTCACACACCATGCAAACAACTCCCATCTCCACCGATGCCCTGCTCACCTCCCTGCGCTGGCGCTATGCGACGAAGAAATTTGATCCCACGCGCAAAATCCCCCAGGCCCACTGGGACGCACTCGAAGAGGCGCTCGTGCTCTCGCCTTCCTCCTTCGGCCTCCAACCGTGGAAGTTTCTCGTGATCACCGATCAAGCCACCAAGGAGTCGCTGGTGCCGGTCTCGTGGGGTCAGCAGCAGGTGGCGGATTGCTCTCACCTGGTGGTGTTTGCGTATCAAAAAGAGATGAACGTGGAGCATATCGACGCCTTTCTGCGGCGGATGGTCGAGGTGCGCGGCGTGACACTCGAATCGCTCGCGGCTTACCGTGAATTGATGGTCGGAAAAATCGTCGAAGGGCCGCTGCGGGAGCAGGTCAAAGACTGGAACCAACGCCAGGCCTACATCGCGTTTGGCAATTTCATGACGAGCGCGGCGCTGCTGGGCATTGACACATGCCCAATCGAGGGGTTGGAGCCCGCAAAATACGACGAAATCCTCGGCCTCTCCGCGCGGGGACTGGCAACAGCGGCGGCCTGCCCCACAGGCTACCGCGCAGCGGATGACAAGTATGCC
>SESB01000245.1_pt1 | contig 40786 bp, 22 predicted proteins | sample 3171441 | NCBI WGS metagenome assembly SESB01 (sample SAMN06051867, study PRJNA518727) | freshwater metagenome | biome: subpolar coniferous forest; feature: holomictic lake; material: water; isolation source: holomictic Lake 227, 6 m depth | place: Canada: near Kenora, Ontario | collected...
ATGTAATTGGTCTTGCCTGGATCGGTGGTATAGAGATTCCCTGTGGTGTTCAGGCATACTACAGCCGGTCCTGAGAGTGAAACTACGGGCAGCGTGTTGACAGTTACGCCAAACACCGTGTCGGTTCCCCTGCAGCCATTGCCATCAGTGTAATTGACACTGACAGACTTAGCGCCTGCACTGGTCCATGTGACGGTTGCGGTATGGTTCGTTGAACCTCCGCCGGATGTGATGGTGCCTCCGGTAACATTCCAGGTGTAATCTGTCATTCCGGATTCGGTAGTATAGACATTCCCTGTCGCGTTAAGACAAACCGGTGTGGGGCCTGACAAACCGGGGACCGGCAGCGTGTTGACAATGACGTTATAAGCTGTCGGATCAGCTGCGCGGCAACCATTGCCGTTGGTGTAATTAAGCAACACATAACGTGAACCGGCTGATGTCCAGGTAATGGTAACCGAAGTATCAGTGATTCCTCCACCAGGGGTGATAAAACCGCCGAGAACAGACCAAACATAATTGCTCATGCCGCTTTCGGTATAGTAGAAATTGCCAGTCGAACCGACACAGACTGTTGCTGGTCCGGTCACAACCGGTAAGGGTTGGTCATAGACGGTGACTGGATAGCTTACAGCGCTGGCAGCGGTGCATCCGTGGGCGTCGCTGTAATTGACACTGACGGTCTGCGGCCCTGTAGTGCCCCAGTCAACAGTGATGGAGTTATCGGCTGATGTGCCTCCCGACTCAATGTTGCCTCCGGCAGAAAGAGTCCATGTATAACCGCTTTTACCTGCCTGGGTGGTATAAACATAGCCGGCAGTATTCACACAGCCACTGGCTGGTCCCGATATCGTGGGTGAAGGCAGGTTATAGACTGTCACATCAAAAACCGTGGGCGAGGCAGAGGTGTGCCCGTAGGTGTCAGTGTAATTAACACTCACACTTTGAGCGCCTGCCGTGGTCCATGTTACGGTTACCGTGTTGTCGCTGGCGCCTCCTCCTGCAGTAATACTGCCTCCGGCTGAAACGGTCCATGTGTACCCGGTCATGCCGGCCTCTGTCGTATAGACATTGCCGGTTGAATGGATACATGTTTCACTGGGCCCAGTAATGGTGGGAGTGGCGAATACACCCTTGACAAAGAGGCTGTAAGGCACCGGTGGCGATGCACTGCAGCCATGGCTGGAGACATTCAGACCGATCGTCTGGTTTCCCGGTACGGTAAAGAGGATCGTGGCGTTATAGGTCTGCCCTCCGGCGGTAACTGATCCACCGGTCGGAGTCCACGAATAGACAGACATGCCCTCCTGGGTCGTGAAATGATGTGACGTATTGATATCCACGGTATCAGGACCGGAAATTGTGGGTGCCGGTACCGGATATACCATCACGCCCAGGCTGTCGGGTGGGGTAGTACATCCAAATGTGTTGATATAGCTCACTTTGACCGACTGGGCACCAAGCGTGCTCCAGGTCACAGTGACAGAATTGTCGGTGCCGGTGCCGCCGCCGGTGACGGAGCCACCGCCGGAAACCTGCCAGAGGTAGCTGGTCATCCCGGCATCGGTGGTATAGACATTCCCGGTGCTGTTCTGACAAACAGAGGCAGGCCCGGTAAGCGTAGTTACCTGGCCCGGGTTGACAGTCACATTGAAGGAGGTAATGGTAGCAGGTGTACAGCCATGAGCGTCGTGGTAAACCACCTGGACAACTGCCGCTCCGGCAGCAGTCCATTTAACGCCGATGCTGTTGGTTCCCTGGCCGGTGGTGATGGTGCCTCTGCCTTCAGAAACATTCCATACATACCCGGTCATGCCTGGCTGTGTAGAATAGATATTTCCTGTCGAACCCTGGCAAACCACGTCGGGTCCTGTGATGGAAGCCACAGGACGCGGATAAACGGTTACATCGTAGGTCGCCGTTGTAGTGGCAGCACATCCGTAAGCATTGCTGTAGGTAACGGTTACCGTATGGGCTCCTTCGGTATTCCAGGTAACCGTAACGGTATTGCTGGTGCTGGTGCCACCGGCAGTGATTGAACCGCCTGAGGAAACTGTCCAGGAGTAGGCTGTCATGTTAGGTTCAGTAGTATAAACATGGCCACCGGAAATACCGCAAACAGTGCTGTCGCCGCTAAGCGTCGGAACCGGTATCGAAGAGGTTGTGATGGTACCTGATCCGATTGCTGTAAGACCTGCGTTGTCGGTGACGGTGACGGTGTAGGTCCATGGGCTGCCGGTTATGGTCTGGGTGTAGACATTGTTGCTCCACAGGTAATGATAGGGTTCCGTACCGCCGGTAGGATGGGCGGTCAGTGATCCGTTCTTTTCGCCGGGACATGCCGGTGTAGAAGATACGGTCAGCCCTATTCCTCCGATCTGGGTTGTTGCAACATCGTCGTCAGGATTGAATTCGAGTACGCTGATATTTACAATTTTCAGAATCAGCGTGGTATGAGGATCGACAACAAACCATGGCATATTCAGCGGTACACTGTCGTGTTTCGGCAGGAAGATGCTTGAACTTCCGATCGGGATGGTGTCAAGTGTGTGGTTAAGGTAGAAGAACCTGACGGTTGCAGAGCAATCGACATCCCCGTTGTTGCCTATCCTGGAATAAAGGGTAATGTATTCTCCTGAATCAGGATTCGATTTGGACGCCGCGAATATCTGCGGATATGGATTTGCCGCCTGGCCAACAATAATGGCGCGGGTTGCTTCATTGTTGTCTTCGTGGGCCTCCACCACCTGGTGGTTGTAGTCGATGATGGCCCGGATGATATGCGCACCCGGAATCGGGCTGGCCCACTTGTGATTCAGCAGGATGGAGTTGTGATCGCCTGTTGGCAGACCCGGTACGACCTGGTCATCGAGATAGATTTCGTCAACCATGACATGGAGATGCATCTGGTCGGTAACATCGGAGTTGCCGATATTATCATAGGATACGATCATCGAAACCGAATCGCCGACTCCCGGGTTCAGCACCGAAGGATTGATGAATTGTGACAATTCGCGCAAGTCAGCCCCGTCGGTTACATTTACGGTTACGATCTTGATATTGTTGAATTCATTGCATTCCGGGTATACATTGTCAGGATCAACCGTCATGCGGAAGGTATAAACACCCTGTTCGAAGAAAGTATAGGGGGTGGGTAAGGAGGGACCCCATGGACAATAACAATTTTTGATTGCGTTGTGCATGATCGCATCTCCGAGGGGAACCCATCCGATTCCGGTTGGTGTCCATACATCGAAACGCACCGCTACGGGATCGGCGTCGTACAAGTGGGAAACCGCCACTGCGACACCCAAAACGGTAGATTGACCAACCAGGTAGGTCCTGTCCCAGAAATCGGTTCCGCAGGAATGTACAGGCTCGAATTCGTGGCACATCAGGTCGGTGGCATGGTTGTCGGTGTAGGATTCATCCCATTCAGAGATGGTATTGTTATGATCCACCTCGGCGGTAAGTTCCGTTCCGGTTAAAGGTAATGCAGTGGTCCATGAAACATTCACAGTTTCACCGATCCCCAGCGGGCCAGGAACGGAGATCCTGACCGGAGGCGCTGCACCCATGGTGAAATCAACGTCGATAGGAGTGCCCACCGGTGTAGCGGCATTGCCATTGTTGACAACATGTGCAACGATGGTCACGATACCACCGTTGATCGGGTCAGCCGGGTTGATGGGAAGAACCGTTACCGACCGGCAATAGTTCAGCGTCAGGTTCGGCTTGGTTATCGGCGGTGCGCAGGTGCCTGCAGTTGCCTCGACGATCAGGACATCATTGGTCGGGTCACATTGAGTGTAAACATGATTCGGATCAACGGTCATTCTGAAGGTATAGGTGCCTGCGAGGCTAAAGGTGAACGGGGCGCCCGGGCAATTGACTATATATGGGCAACTGCAGTTCTTTGTTGCATTGTTCAATGTTCCGGTGCCCAGTGTCTGCCAAACGGCCGACCCCGGTACTTTTACCTCGAACAGGACATCAACGGAACTGGCGTCATACAGGTGGGTAACATTCAATCCGACATAGATCGGGGAGGATTCGTTCAGACAGTAGTTATGCCAGAAATTGCCTCCGCATACCGGAACAGGCTGGAATTCATAGCACATATTGTCTGCCATTGAATTATCCGTTTTACTCCACTCCGTGATCCAGTTATTCGGATCAATAAGCGCTGTAAGCAGCGTGCCGGATATCGGCAGCGGAGCCCCGGTATAGGTAAAGACATGGGTTTGTCCCGCCGGAATGACCCCTACAAATTGTACCGTATTGGTCCAACCTGTTGAATAGGTGAATTTCACTTCAATTGGCTGGGCGATTGTGCCGACAGCGTCTGCGTTTCCTACATTCACCACATTCGCTACCAGGTTAACCAAACCTCCAAGGGCTGGATTATCCGGGTTTACGGGAGTAACCTCAAGTCCGTGACAGAACATTGTCAGGTTTGGCAACAATACGGGAGGCGGAGGATCAATCAGGTGGAAATGGGTCGTGTCGTGGCCAGTCAGCGTGAAGTCGGTGACATAGGTGGTGACATGGTATTTCCCTGCCGGGTTGCCCGGGCTCGGGAAATAGATGCCGTAATCTCCCCATGAATTGGTATAGCCGTAAATCGTGTCGTGTGTCTCCTCGACAACCGACGTTACGGTGGCGCCTGCTACACTCGGGTCAAGCAGCGGCACTGCTATATCCTCGTAATGAGCATGCCCGTAAACGTACAAATACGAGTATTGGCCGGTGTAGGAGATATGGGGTGAAACAGCAGAAGTTACAACGATCTTGCCGGCAACCTGGTAGTTCCCGTTGGTAAACGGACGTATCGCGGTATTATCCAGTTCATTGCTTTCGACAATGACGTTGGTATAATCGATATACACCTTCATCGGGCACCAGGCAGGAACAAGTGGCGTGGTGATAATCCAGTGGAGGGTATAATTCTGATGAGGAGGGATATTCGCTATTGTGGAATCGGGGTAAACAATACTCAGGTCGAACTGGTTTTCCAGGTGACAGACGAAATTCTGAGCAGGATAATCCGATTCATTATGGATGACAGCCGACACGGTGATCTGTGTTCCCGGGTCAGGATGAGGGTTGCTGAAACTGATATCGTTGGCGAAGATATAGATATTCGACGGGTGCAATACGGCAGGTGAAGCAAAGGGTCCGAAGGTGGTTTTACAGGGAGCAATGCTGCCTGAAACGATCGTCGTTTTATAAGTGTTGCCATAAGGCAGGTTGGTCACATCGCAGATGTACCGTTTTCCATCGGTCGTTGTTACATCATTCGGGTCAAGTTCCGTCATCAGCACAACCCGGTCGTTGGGACCCAGGTAGCTGCCGTCGCCTTCATAGTCAAGCATAACCCTGGGATATCCCAATGGTGGGAGCGAGTTGTTTGCATCGTAGTAATCAACCTCAAAATGGAATACGTCGGAGGCCGAGCCTGTTGTCGGGCTGACAACTGAATTGGTAAAGCCAGGGTTCCCCGTATAGGCAAAATGTTGTGCAGCAGGGTTGATATTCGGGTTGTTGTCGTCGCAGTCATCACCGTTCGGCACATATCCTGCCGGAGAAACCAGGCTGCAGGAATAGATAAAGATATTCGGGTTTCCGTAACCGTCGCCGTCAGCATCCAGGTAATACTTGGTTGCCTGGGTAACTGCCAGGTGAACTGCAGTACGGGTAAGGCTCTTGCATCCTGTAGCAAGATCCCTCGATTCGGCATAATAGGTTCCGGCTGTGGAGGTGGCATAGGTGTCGTGGCCCTGTGATAACAGGTTGCCACCGCTCGGCCAGTTGTACCAGTCGGTTGTTGATCCGGCCGGTGGCGTTACGCTCAGGGTTGCAGGAAGCTGGGTTGAACACAGCGACTGATCGCCGCCGCTGACCGGGGCTGCAGGCGCCGGAAGCACTGACATGGTAATCGAACCCGATGTGGCAGGATTGCCGGAGGTGCAGGGCAGGCTTGAGGTTAACACACAGGTTACCACATCTCCGTTTGCAGGAGCATAGCTTAAGGTTGGACTGTTCCAGCCTGTGTTCGACCCGTTGACTTTCCACTGGTAAGATGGGGAGGCCCCGCCATTAACAGGGGTAGCGGTGAAGAGATCGTTTATGCCGGCACAATTGGGATTGGTGGCAACCACGATGGAAACACTGACAGGCATCGTTACAAAAACGCCAACATTTTTCACGGTCGGGGATGCTGAAATACAGCCATGGGTGTCGGTATACCCGACGCTCACGGTCTGGCTGCCCAGCGTTGTCCAGGTAACGGTAACAGTATTGTCGCTGGATGTTCCGCCCGAGGTGATGGTGCCGCCCGGAGAAACATTCCATATATAATTGGTCATACCGGCAGCCGTGGAATACACGTTGCTGGCCGAAGGCGGATCACAGACGGTTGCATTGCCTGTGATAACAGGTGTCGGCAGGGCATACACATCAACCGGGAACGAAATCGGAACGGCCGGGGAACAACCGTTGCCATCGTTATAGGTGACGGTTACGGTTTTTGATCCGGCTGAATTCCAGGTCACGGTGATGGCGTTGGTGCCCGTTCCTGCGGTGATCGTGCCGCCAGGTGCAGTCCACACATAATTGGACATGCCAGGCGCCGTGGTATAGACATTCCCGGCTGAGGGAACGCCGCACATACCCGACGGACCTGTTATGGTGGCAGGGGTGAATGGGAATACATTGACATTCTGAGTTGCAGGGCCTGCTGAGGCACAACCCAGGGCAGTCGTATAATCAACGGTCACAGTCTGTGCACCCGCAGATGACCAGGTCACGGCAATCTGACGGGTTCCTTGTCCCGAAGTGATGGAACCACCTGCAGAGACAGCCCAGGTATAACCTGCTTTACCCGGTTCGGTCGTATAGGTGTTGCCGACCGACGGGATCCCGCAGATCAGGGAAGGACCTGTAACCGTGGGAACCGGGATCGCTTCAACCACTACATCCTTTACGAGCGAGGTCGGAAGATGACAACCATTGCCATCGATATAATTCAGACTGACGGTGTGGGTTCCTGCCGCCAGCCACGTGACGGTAATGAAATTATCGGCTAATGTTCCGCCTGAGGTGACAAATGCAGGCGGTGATACAGCCCAGGTATAATCGGTCATTCCGGCTTCGGTAGTATAAACATTTCCTGCTGACGGGACGCCGCAAATGGCGGCTGGACCCGTAAGGGTCACGGCCGGGTAAGGATAAACTACCGTGTTCATGGATGCGGCGATCAACGGGGCACAGCCATTGGCATCGTGATAGGTTACGCTGACGGTTTTGGACCCGGGGGTTGACCAGGTTACGGTAATATCGTTGGTTCCACTCCCGTTGGTGATGGTTCCACCCGACGAAAGGGCCCATACATAGTTATTCTTAAAGGCTTCCGTGACATAATGGTTGCCTGTTGACGGTGTTCCGCAGATGGAGGTCGGACCTGTAACGGTTGCCACCGGCAGCAGATAAACGTAGATCAGGGCTGAAGTCGGCGATGCAGGAACGCAACCGGCGGGGGTGGTATACGATACCACTACATTTTTAGGTCCGGTCGTTGTCCAGGTAACAGTAACGGTATTGTCGGTCGAAGTTCCACCCGAAGTAATGGTACCATCAGGCACCGACCAGACATAGTTTGACATGCCTGGTTCCGTCGAATAAACGTTGCCTGCCGAGGGAATGCCGCAAATCGTCATAGGCCCTGTAACCGAAGGAACCGGCAATGCATTCACCGATACATTCTTTACAATGGGGCTTGCAGCCGAACAACCGACACCATCGGTATAGTTGACAGAAACCGTTTGGTTGCCTGCCACATTCCATTCGATTGTCACCGTGTTGTCAGAGGAGGTTCCGCCCGCGGTAATGAGGCCGCCTGACGACACCGCCCAGGTATACCCTGTCATTCCCGCTTCAGTCGTATAGACATTCCCGACGCTGGGGATGCCGCAGATCGTGGCCGGACCGGTGAGGGTGGGGGTGATGAACGAGTTGACAGTTACAGGATAACTTGTAGGCGCAGCAGCCGTGCACCCGTTTCGGGTGTATGAGACGGTAACGGTTTTGGAACCGGTTGTGCTCCAGGTTACATGGATTGAATTCGACCCCAGGCCGGAGTTGATCGTACCGCCTGGCGAAACGCTCCAGGAATAGGAGGACATGCCCGCTTCGGTCGTATAAACATTCCCGCTCGAAGGCAGTCCGCAGATTGCGGATGGTCCTGAAATTGTCGGAACGGGTAACGCATAGATATTGACTGTTGAAACCTTCGGAGTTGCAGGAACACAGCCGTATGTATCAATATAGGTGACCGATACCGATTCGGCACCTGCTGCATTCCAGGTAACGGTAACAGTATTATCGGCGGATGTGCCGCCTGAGGTGATGGTGCCTCCTGCGGAGACAACCCAGGTATACCCGGTCATCCCGGGATCCGTGGTATAGACATTGCCGGTTGACGGGAAATCACAAACGGTAGTTGGTCCTGAAAGCGACGGAACCGGTAAGGCATGAACATTGACGGTTTTGGAGGTTGCACTGGGCGCTGAACAACCATTTCCGTCGGTATAGTTCACGGTAACGGTCTTTGATCCCGGTGTGCTCCAGGTTACGGAGATGGCATCGGTTCCCAGACCTGAATTTATCACTCCTCCGGAGGATACTGTCCAGGAATAGCCCGTCATACCTCCTTCGGTGGAATAGCCGTTCCCCGCCGACGGCGTGCCGCAGATGGTGGCGGGTCCGGTAATGGTGGGGGAAGAGAAGTCATAGACATTGACATTGTAACTGCTCGGTGTCGCCGAATTACATCCGTTTCCATCGGTATAGGACACGGTTACGGTTTTGGCTCCGGTGGTACTCCAGGTCACGTGGATCGAATTGGATCCCAGTCCTGAATTAATAGTGCCGCCTGCAGATACCGACCAGCTGTAGTTTGACATGCCGGATTCGGTAGTATAGATGTTTCCTGTTGAAGGAATCCCGCAGATCTGCGCTGGTCCTGAGATTGATGGCACGGGCAGGGCATAAACACTGACCGTTTTGCTGGCCGGGGTTGCCGGTGAACAACCGTTGCCGTCGACAAAGGTAACCGTGACCGTTTTGGTTCCGGTGGTTGCCCAGGTGACCGAAATGGATTCTGTGCCGTCTCCCGAATCAATGGTACCTCCCGGAGAAACATTCCATACATACCCGGTCATACCGGCCGTGGTGGAATAGGTATTGCCCGAAGATGGAATTCCGCAAACAGTTGCGCTTCCTGTGATGGATGGGTTTGGCAAGGCATTTACCGTAACGTTTTTAACCGTGGCGCTTGCAGCGCTGCAGCCGCCAACTTCATAATTGACACTGACAGTATTCGCACCTGCAGCAGTCCAGGTAACGGTAACGGTATTGTCAGCAATTGTTCCCCCGGAAGTAATGGCTCCACCGGCAGAAATGTTCCATGCATAGTTGGATTTCCCGGCTTCCGTCGAGTAGATATTGCCTGTGGAATTTACGCATACGGATGCAGGCCCTGTAAGCGTGGGCGTTGGCGCCGGGTTTACGGTCATGTCGATTTCGTTGGAATTGGCCGAACATCCTGCCTGGGTGATCACCTGGCAGGTTATCTGGTCGCCATTCTTCGGAATATAACAGAAGGTAGCATCATACGTATTGTTGTATAGGCTGGTTATTTCCGCGGCAGTCAATATCCTGTTATAGATACGGACATCATCAATGGAACCAAGGAAATTGGATCCGGAGCCCTGGTTGTTGCCGATCCTGCTGGTAAGGTAGCCGGTGCCAAACGAGGTGGCGGCTGAAAGAGGAGCGTCGGCGTTATGATAAAGATTGGCCGTATGGGCCGCCTGATCATAGGTGACGGCGACCTGTTCCCAGGTACCGCTGGTGACCGGGAGACCTCCCAATACGCCACTCCCGGTAAAGCAGGAATATCCGCTGGAACTGCCCCTGTCGTCAATCGTCAGGCAACGGTCGAAACCTCCATCGTCATTGGTGATAATGGGTCGGTATGGAGATGTATTTACAGGTTTAACCCAGGCCAGCATGGTGATCTGTGGCAGGGCGGAATAGTTGATGTTAACCGGAATGCCGATATAGCTGTTGGTGCCGGTAAAATCATACGCCGAAAGCGCCTGGCCAAACCGGTCGTTCGTTAAGGTGGCATTCGTTACCGTGCCGTTATTTGCGTTGGATGCGTCATTGGCATTCGAATGGAAGGGATAATAGGCCACAAGACCGGTTGAGGGATCCCCGCATAAAGTGGAGGGAGCCGGGCTACCGTTGATAAACCAGTGATAAGCCGGGTTTGTTCCGCCGTTCGTTACAGCAGCCGTATAAGTTACCACAGTACCCTGGCATACATTGTTGTTCCCTGAAATCGTGACAGAAGGATCAGCATTTACCGTAACATTGGCTGTTGCTGTTGCACCCGGGGCTGGTGAGCATCCGGCAGGGGTCGTATAGGTCACGGTGACTGATTCACTGCCAGGTGTATTCCAAGTGACAGTTACTGAATTGTCGGAAGTTGTCCCTCCGGCCGTAATGGTTCCGCCTGCGGAGACATTCCAGAGATAATTGGTCATGCCGCCCTGGGTCGTATAGAGGTTCCCTGTTGACCCGGCACAAACGGAGGTCGGGCCATTGGTCATTGTCGGGGTCGGGGTGGAATTCACGGTAACGTTATAAACAGTGGGAACGGCAGCTGTGCATCCGTCAGCATTCTTATAGTTGACGCTGACTGTTTTGCTGCCTGCCGTATTCCAGGTAACCGTTACCGTATTGTCGCCGGAGGTGCCTCCGGAGGTTATTGTTCCCCCGGCAGAAACCGACCATGCATAGTTGGTCATCCCCGACTCGGTGGTATAAACATTCCCGGTTGAACCTGTACAGGCCGTGGCAGGACCGCCGATTGTCGGAACCGGCAATGCGTTGACCGTGACATTTTTAACGGTAGCTGATGCTGCATAGCAGCCATTGGCATCCATATAGCTGGCCGATACGGTTTGTGGTCCGGCCGTGTTCCATTTGACAGTGACGGTATTGTAGCCTGAACCACCGGCTGTGATGATGCCTCCGGCTGAAACTGCCCAGACGTAGTTCGACATTCCGGCTTCGGTGGAATAGACATTGCCGGTTGAACCGACGCATGCACTGGCATTTCCTGTAACGGTGGGCACAGGCAGGGCGTAAACGTTGACATTTTTAGTGGTGGGACTTGCCGCGGCACATCCGCTCGTCGCATAATTGACGCTTACGGTTTGCGCACCGCCAACAGTCCAGTCAACGGTTATGCTGTTGCTCCCGGCGCCGAATGTGATGGCTCCGCCGGCAGATACCGACCAGTCATACGCGCTCTTCCCCGCTTCTGTTGAATAGGTGACACTGTAGGTGGGGATGCCGCAGATATGGTTCGATCCGGTTATGGTAGGTGCTGGTATAGGATTGACCGTTACATTGTAGACCGTTGCCGAAGCGGCGGGACAGCCGCCAGCTCCGGTATAATTCACCGAGACAGTCCTGCTTCCGGTTGTATTCCATGTTACGGTTACGGTATTGTCAGCACCCGTACCACCCGATGTGATGGTTCCTCCTGCCGAAACAGACCATACATAATTGGTCATACTGGCCTCCGTGGTATAAACGTTCCCGGTTGAACCGGCACATGCTGTTGACGGACCCGACAAACCTGGTACAGGGCTATCGGTAACCGTTACATTTTTAACGGTCGGCGTGGCAGCCGGGCATCCGTTATCGTTATAATTGATGGAAACCGTTTGAGGTCCAACCGTGTTCCAGGTCACCGTTACGGTATTATAGCCATCGCCACCTGAAGTAATGGTGCCTCCTGCCGAAATGGTCCAGTCATACGATGATTTTCCCGGTTCGGTGGTATAGACATTGCCGGTTGATCCTTTGCAGGCAGTGGCCGGGCCGGTGATGGTGGGAACCGGTACCGCCGATACCGCAACATTGAGGACGGTCGGTGAAACAGCAGTACAACCGTAACTGTTGGTGTAGTTTACACTGACTGTCTGAGGGCCTGCCGAATTCCAGGTGATGTAGATGTCGGGATTGCCGGTACCTCCTCCTGAAATGATCGTTGCTCCCGCCGAAACGTTCCAGATGTAATTGGAATAGCCGGCATCGGTGGAGTAGTGAACATTCGCAGCCCCAACACAGAGTGAATTATATCCTGACAAGGATGGGGACGGGATTGCGGAAGAAAAGGTATAATAACCGGTGGCCGGGTTGCCCGTGGGGCAGCCGATGTTCGATGTTAAAGCACATTTTACCTGGTCGTTGCCATATGCATTGTACGTATAGGTAGGCGAATTGGTTCCGACAGGGGCATTATTCACATACCATTGGTAGGTAGGTGAGGGACCCGGGTTTGTCGGGTTTGCAGTTAATGTCCTGGAGGTGCCGCTGCAGGCCCACCAGTTGGAAGCATTGATGGAAACCGATACGGCATTGCTGTAGGAGGTGATCACGGCATTGCCGGTCATCAGGGTGCTGGTGCCGGTGATAGCCCAGACGGTATAGGTGCCTTCGGTCATATTGTTCCATGAAAGCGGGCTGCCTGTGCCTGGAATCGGGCTTCCAAAGGCAACGCCGTCCTTATATAACTGGTAGTTTGCAATTACTTCTGAACCGTCGAGACCGACAGTAAGTCCGGGACCACCTGTACAGAATGCTCCTCCGCCGGTAACGTTGAATACGTTGGGCCCGTTGGTGGAGAAGGTCAGGTCAGCTCCATAGGATGTGCCGATACCGTTGGTGGCATAGGCACGGAAATGGTAGGTTGTCCCTGCACTCAGTCCTGAAAGGTTGCTGACAAATACGCCTGTTCCCGTTCCGTCGGTTGTGTGTGGATCAACGGAAATGGTTGGATTAGCAGCAGTGCTGTAACAGACACCTCTGGCTGTAACCAGGTTAGCAGCATCATCCGTAACATTCCCTCCCGCCGTGGCGGAGGTTTGGTTGATACCTGATGCTGCGGTCGTGGTTACCGTAGGTGGCTGCGGACCCGTGACCTGTACATCGTCTACATACCAGTATCCTAAGTTGGTTGGTGTGGTAGTCGTGAATGCGATATAGGTGCTGCCTCCAAGGTTTGAATTGATCGCCGTTGAGATGTTGTAAGGACCATAAGTTCCGGCAGCTGCGCCCGTAAACGACCAAGGTTCGTTGGTCCAGGCAATTCCGTCGCTACTCGACATGATCCTGAGATTGGTGCCGGATCCGTTTGTGGTGATGTACTCCTTAAACCGGAGAACCAGGTAAGGTTGTCCTGTGGCATCCAGCGGTGGTGTGATGAGTTTGTTCCCTGCTGCACAATATCCGCCATAGGTAAAGACCTCCGGATAGGTTCCTCCGGCATTGGCAGTGTAATTTTTCTGCCATGTGTAGCTGTAATTCCAAACTTTACTCCAGTCACAAGGCAGGAACTGGTTCCAGTTTGATTCGGAAAATGGCAGGGAGGCAGGCGATGGTAAAATAGTCTGGTTCCCGGCAGGATCCTGTGATGTAGCCGGGTAGGTGAGCCCGTTGACGTTGATATAACCCGGGTAGATATAGGAATCAATAACATTCCCGCCACAGGCGCCGGAGGCAATATCGAAGGAGACCCAGAAATAGGTATGCCCGGTAGGCAGATCGTAGCCAAGGGTAGTGAAATTGGCACTGGTCCCGCTCAGGCTTTGTGTTTGCATCAGGGTGGCGGAGGCAAAATCGGTGGTTGAGTTACGCCAGAGTTTTGCGCCGGATGGAGCGACATCTGTGGCATTGGTACCGGTAAAGATGGCATCGATACTGTTGAGCGGCAACGTACCCGTTGTTCCGACCACATTGAAATCGAGCATCAGGGATGGATTGTTCAGGGAGCCTTTTGTAACAGGGCTGGTTGAAGGCTGGGTCCCGATGACAGTCATCAGGAATTTATCGCCTGAAATCTGCCTGTTACCGGCAGGGTCGGTTACCGTCGGGGTAAAGGGACCGGTGCAGGAGATGGAAGTGCATTGCGCATCCAGCACATCTCCCGGGGTTGCCGTGGGCGAAACATCGTAAACCAGCCAGAAATAATTGGTGCCGGGATACAGGGAGTAACTGCTGGTAAAGGTAAACGGAACGGAAACATTCGTAACATCCGAGCCGAACTGGTTGCCGATATAGAAATAATTGTTGGAGCTGGTGAAGTAGAGCCTTGCTTTTGAGATATCGGAAACCTGGGTGCTGCCAAGGGCGTTGAAGGTAAATGAGGTTATGTTTGCAGAATAGGATGTTGCACCGGGGTTTACGACCGTGATGCCGATAATCTGCTGGTTGGTCTGCCCGAGGTAAACAGGGGTGGTTACCGTTTGGGTAGCAGTTGCCGACATGGTGTTGAAGGTGAGGTCGTTTCCGAGTGTAGTGCCGGCAGAGTTGGTGGCATGCACCCGGTAATGGTAGAGGGTATTCGCCGTGAGACCGGTGGCGTTGCCCGAAACATTCTGACTTGTCCCGCCTGAAATGGTTGGGCCGGTGGCAGTGCTGCCGTATGAGTCGGTCAAACCATAATCAAAGGAGACGGTCGTCGTAAGGTTGTCGGGGTTTACAGAGCCATTCAGGGTTGCAACCGTTCCGCCGATGGTTGTGGCGGTGGTTGTCGTCACGATGGGTGGGCCGGGAGGAAGGATGTTGACTGTGAAATCTTCACAGTTACCCAGTATCTCTGTCTGTGTGCAGGGATCCGTCGGATAACCCGCATAATAATCCCTGGCCATGATCCTGAGCCTGGCCGGGCCGGCAACAGCCGTTCCGGGAATCGTAATGGACATGGTATATCCGTTGCCGTAACAATATCCGTTTCCAACCTTTTCCGTAGCAACATCAAATATGTTGTTGTGGTTAATATCGATCCAAACGGTGACATACAGGTTCTGATAATTAGCCGACATCGATATGGTATAGCTGTTATTCGGCATCAGGTCAGTCGTCGTGGAGGCGGTATAATCATGGTAATAGCTCGGGGAGCCCGTGCAGGGGATCGCCTGCGAAATGCTGCCAAGCGTAAAATTGGTGAGGCCATAGCCCGTACCGCAACCGGTTGAATAGACTGGGACGCAGGAAATTGTCGGCAGGGTGGTAAAGGTCATGTCTAAGCCAGTCTGGGTACCTGCCACATTCGTGCCGAGCGCCTTATAATGATAAGTGGTATTCAACGAAAGGCCTGTGATGTTGGCTGTAATGGATTGTGTTGATGCTCCGTTGACCGTGGCTGGAGTGCCTGAAACAGTATCCCCGTAGGATGTCGTCAGTCCATAGGCAAACCTGGCGGTAGTGGTTGCGTTGTTTGGGTTGATATTCCCGTTCAGGTTTGCGGAAACGCCGGTAATACCGGTTGCAGCCAAGGTGTTGACAGCAGGAAGAATGGCGTTGGTTGTGAAGGTCAAATCTCCGCCATTATAGGTCCCGTTGACAGTTGTGCCTGCAACACGGTAATGATAAGTCGTATTTCCGGCTAACCCAATAAGGGATGCCGTTATCGGTGTATCGCTGTTGCCGGTTACGGGGTTAGGGCTCGCAGCAATGTTTAAGCCGTATGAGTCAGTTAAACCGTAATCAAAGGAGGCGCCGGTGGAGGTCCCGTTTGCATTAATGATCCCGTTTACATCAGCCGTTGTACCTGTAATATTTGAAGGCGACGAGGTGGTTACCGTTGGCGGTGGAACAGGAGGGAGGATGTTCACCGTAAAATCAGAGCAGTTGCCATACCAATAATTACCGCAAGGATCACTGGGATAAACTGCATTGTCGCACATTATCCTGAGCGTGGATGTACCCTGGGTGGCAGTGGGTGATATGGTGATCGGGATGGTGAAAATATCATAGTTGTCGTACATATAGGTATGTCCCACCATCTCAGCATGGTCAAATACATTGTTTTGGTTGTAATCAATCCATGCGGTGACCTCTACGGAATAGCCTAGAGAATTGTCGCCGCACTGCAGTTGGAGGTCGTAACTGCTGCCCTTGTTAAGATCAGTGGGAGTGTTGTAATTGTTATAAAATGGAAACGATGTATTGCCCCCGCAGCTCATCAACTGGTTGATCGTATTAAAACCGACCCAGGTTATTCCGATCCCGTAAGTAGCACAGCCTGTATTGTAGGTCGGGATACAGGACAGGGTCGGGTATGAGTTGAATGTCATGTCACTCCCATAGGTGGTGCCCGTAGCGTTGGTTGCAACTACCCGGTAATGGTAGATGGTATTTACTGCCAACCCGGTTAAGGGAGCGCTGACTGCTGTTGAAATGTTGTTGCTCAGGGGCGATTCCGTAGCGGCAACGGAGGAGCCATAAGCCCCCGTCAACCCGTATTCAAAGAGGATGGTTGTTGGTTCATTGTTGGCATTTACATGGCCATTCAATTGCGCGCCGTCGGCAAGGATCATGGTCGCGGCTTCGGTGGTGGCTGCAGGAGGCATCATTTCTGTTAAAAAGGTGGAATCAGCGCCGTAAACGGTTCCTGAAGGATTGATGGCCACAGCCCGGTAATGGTAGGTGGTGTTTCCTGCTAACCCGGTAACGGTAGCCGTTATCGGGGAGTCGCCACTGCCGGTAACAGGATTGGGGGAGCCAATAATATTATAACCATAGGCTGCGGTTAACCCGTAGTCGAAGGAATCATAGCTGGTGGTGCCATTTGCATTGACGATGCCATTCAAATCAACAGACGAGCCTGCAAGATTCGAAACAGAAGCAGTGGTTACTGTTGGTAACGGCAGCGGTGCAACAATGTTCACGGTGAAATCGGAACAATTGCCCCAGCTTTCTGTCATCGAACAGGGATCAGTTGGGAAGTTGCCGGTACTGGGATAATAATTTGACATGATCCGCAGGGTGGTTGGTCCAAGGAGGGCTGAAGGGGGTACCGTAAAGAACAGCAGCGCCGAATTCCCGGCAGCCCCGCAGGTGATATTGCCCACGTTTTCACCCGGGTCAAAGAGGTTGTTCTGGTTGTAATCAATCCAGACCGTTGCCGTATTATCATCATAGGCGGCATGCACCAGGATGGAATACTGGCCGTTCTGGGCAATATCCGTGTTGTCGGTTGCCGTGAAATCATGGTAATAACTCGGTGACCCGGTGCAGGGGATCGTTTCGCTGATGGTGTTCAGGACAAAATCTGTCAGCCCCATGGTTAAACCATAGGCAGAGCAACCATTCCCATATACCGGGATACAGTATTTTGTGGGTAATGTCTTAAATGACATGGGTGCCCCCATTGAACTTCCCGAGGCATTCGAGCCGTTTATCCGGTAATAATAGGAGGTGTTCAGCGTAAGCCCCGACAACCCCAGGGTGATATCCTGGGTTGCGCTTCCCGTGACACTTGCCGGCACACCCGCCACCGTTGTAAAAGTGGTAAACGTCGGATCTTCCGTATAGTCGAACGAAACCGCGGAGGTCTGGTTGTTCGGGTTTACCGTGCCATGGATGGTGGCGCTATAACCGGTGATGTCGGTTGCTCCGCCTGTGGTCACCGTCGGGGCAATCGCCAGGGTAGTGAAGGTCGAATCAGACCCGTAGGTGGTACCCCCTGCATTATATGAAACAACCTGGTAGTGATAGGTCGTGTTCCCGGTAAGCCCGGTGAGCGATCCTGTGACAGGGGTGTCAACATTGCCCATTACAGGCGATGGTACGCCTGGTGCCTGGCTGCCGTAGGAAGCTGTCAAACCGTAATTAATGAAAACGGTTGCATCCCAGTCATTGGCATTCACAATGCCGTGAACGGTCGCGTCGGTTCCCGAAATCCCGTCGGTGGTGCCGGTGATGGTCAGTGGCGGAGGGGGAGGAGGCAGGAGGTTGAGCATGAAATCGGAACAGTTTCCGTTGATCTCCAGGGCAGAACATGGGTCAAACGGGTTCATGTTAAAATCATCCTGCCACCGGGTCATCACCCGCATGCGGGTAGGTCCGGTGTTGGATGAAGCATTGATATGGATATACAGGTTGTAAAAACTGGTGGTATCATAACACCAGATGCTCCCTACGGCTTCGGAGGGATCAAATACATTGTTGTGGTCATAGTCGATCCAGACCATCGAAACGGTCGTGCCTGAACCTGCCGATTTCACAGAGAGCGGGTATGAAATATTCATGGTAGCATCCGTCGGAGTGGCTGTGAAATCGTTGTAATATCCTGTACCGCCGTCACAGTTGGGAGTTACATCGATCGTATTGAAATGGTACGATTTCACCCCATGCCCGTTGCTGCATCCGATGGAATAAACAGGGATACAGGTGGTGGTTGCCAGGGTGGTGAAGGTCATGTCGGCCCCAACCGACTCCATAAACTGGTCGTTCACGCTGCGGACCCTGAAGTGGTATGTGGTGGAATAAGCCAGACCGGAAAGGGTGGCGATGACATCATGATCGGCAATCTGGGCCGAAATATCCGAGGGTGTGCCATCGAGGGTCGTTCCATAGGAATCTGTCAACCCGTAATCAAAATAGACATGGACAGGTGAGTTGTTCGGATTTACGGTGCCGTTCAGCTGGGCTGATGTGCCTGCAAGTTCAGTTGCCGCAACGGTTGCAACCGTGGGGGCAACCGCATCGGTGGTGAACGACTGTGTTCCGCCGCTGATATACCCGCCCGGGCCATATCCGACAATTTCGTAATAGTAGGTAGTATTGGGATTCAACCCTGTTAAATCGGCATAAATATCTGTCGGGGTAAAGCCTGCTACAACATTGTAATTGCCGATCATCACATTTCCGAAGGCAGGTGTTTTTCCGTAATGAAATTCAACATTGGTGGGATTGTCGTTTGCTGTCACGGTGCCTTGCATGGTCCCGCTGGTCGAGGTGATCGCTTTGGCGACGCTGGTAACCACCGTGGGGGGGGTGACCGCGGCGATGATATTCACGCTGAAATCGGCAGCATTGCCGTAACCGGGATCATTGCACGCATTCGTTGGGACCCCGTTGTGGGAGGCCATGAACCTGAGACGGTGCGAGCCAAAATAGCCGGTAACAGGAATGAAAAAACTGCTGGTATAGGTGATTCCCGTACTTGCACAATACAGGGAGGTCAACTCTTCACCGGGAGAATTGAATATCCCGTTATCATCAAAATCAATCCATACCTTCACCCAAATCCCGGCATTGCCGGTCTGGACCGAGAGTGTATAATATCCGCCTTCAGCCAGGTCGGTACTCAGACCGGTATAGTCCTGGTAATAGGAGGGACTTCCTGCACAGGTTATCGCCTGGTTGATGGAACCAAGCTGAAATTGGGTTACCATATTCCCCATGTCACAACCCAGTGTGAAATTCGGAGTACAATACTGTGCTTTCAAACCATTGGCCATAAAGAGAAACAGAATGGTCAGGAAAAGGTAGGAAATTTTTTTCATTTTTTATGTTATTACGTTAGTATAATACGTTGATATTCAGTTGGTATATGTATTGATGAAACCGGTAATGCATGGTAAGCAGGCAGAAACTGACAATTAACTGTACGTTTGGTTGCTGATTGCGTGGTGACCCGTCCGGGGAGGGAGTAAGTTCTGCAGGAGGTTAATTCGTATCATGGCGGTCCTGTTAGGTTTTCGGAACAATGGAATCGTTTACGCGGTATAAAACTAAAGAATAAAAATGAAAATTGAAACAAGGAACGTAAAATTAATATACTTTTAACACGGGATTAGGGATGAAAGTTGAAAAATAGTAAGGTACCAACTATAACAAATAGCAACTTAAAATATTCTATTAGTGTTTTATCATCTGCTATAATAGAAACAATCTAAATTACATATCTGGATTTGCAATTTTTGTCATTTTCAGCCATCCCCTCGTTTTCTCGTCCTCTTTCACTTTAAACAGTTGGCAGGTTAGACCCTAACAGGCTAAAATCACAGGGTGTTTTTCCATGGAAGGGGGTGGTTGAAACCGGCCTTCCTTTGCCAAAAATCCCTATGTTTTTTTTTCATTACGATGGTCCAAGGAATGAAAAACGATTATCTTTGCCGGGTGAAAGAGGGGCAGATCACAAACAGCCATCCGTTTGCTGCCGGGCTTTCATTCACGCGGTAGTAGCTCAGATGGTAGAGCATCAGCTTCCCAAGCTGAGGGTCGTGGGTTCGATCCCCATTTACCGCTCCATCAGTTTCCTGATTAAATCCGCGGGGCCTGTTTAAACTTTGGTTAAACAGGCCCCGCGGATTTTTTAATTCCTCAAACACAGCCGTATTGCGTAAGGAGCCGGGTTGAGATAGACCGTCAAAAAAACAGGATAAATGCCGAGGGTCGTGTAAAGGTATTATTGTATTTATAATATGGTATAACCGGCATTACATTCTCCTTATAAATACCCTGGATAAGCTGACATAGCGGTCCCTGGTCAGGCGAAATCCGGACCCCGGGAAGCCTTCTTTCAGAATGGCACGTTATTTGAATGAATCAATCAGGGGAGCATCATGCAGGTATGATTTCAAAAGGGCTGGTTCAAGCTCCTCCGGGCTGAAAAAGCTCCTTGTATAAGCCCCTTTCCTGCCTCCCTTCTCCGGGTAGCCGGTAACGGACTTATAACCCCAGTATCCTGTTTTTGCCGGCATTGAATTCCGACTCAGTAATGATTCCCCTTTGTTTAAGTTCATAGAGCTTTTCGAGTTCATCCGCAACCACCCTGTTCTGAAATCCCTGGTTGCCGGTTGCAATGGCTTTTGCCAGTTCCCTTGCCTGGCTCATAATCTGTGTTTTTTTGTACTCCTCCTGCATCTGGGTAATCATGTCCTTCAGCGCTTTCGGCTTTTCCACCATGTGGTAAACCGTTGAACCGACCTCTGCCGCGGTCTGGATCTGGACATTCCCGTATCCGAAGATCCTTCCCCATACCGATTGCTCATAGGTTACGTTATTGATCTTCTCCAGCGGGCTCTCCTTTGAATGCTGGGAAAAGAAACCCTCTTCGTCGATCACCCTCAGGTTGGTTACCGCCCAGATATTGTTGTTCCGTTGCGTAACTTTATATCCCAGGTAACACACCATTCCCAGCGGGAGGATATAGGCGTAACCCTGAAACAGGATCGCGGGAATCATGGATATGGCTGTCAGCAGGACCGGGAATACCAGGGTAAACCAGTGGGGCCTGATCAGCAAGGCAACGGTTTCATCTTTCTTGAGTTTTGTCTTCATGGAGGTCGGATGTTTTACGATTACAGGTTGGTCCATGCTGTTTTGACAACATGGTTTTCTTCATATGGGCTGCCCAGAGACGGTAGCATTCACTGTTGACGTGAAGGGAATCAGGTTCAAATAGATCCTTCCTTAATTTACCACTGGCATCATACATGACGCGCGTGATATCAATAAATTTCGTCCTGCGTCTTTTCCCGGCAAGTTTTTTCAATCCTTTATTGGTAGCGGCCTGGCTGGGGATCAAATGTCTCCTGGCGAAGGAGGGTTTGACCGACATGAACCAGATCGTGGTATGCGGGAGCCGGCGATGCACCCTGGCGATAAAGGTATCGCACCGGGCAATCAGTTTGTCGGGCGTTACCCCTGCCGCAAGATCATTGTCGCCTTCATAAACGACAATGACGGCCGGGCTGTAGGGTAACACGATGTCGTTCATGTAATAATTGAGTGCCTCCATGGTTGAGCCGCCGAACCCTCTCCTGATCACCCTGATTTCTTTAAAATCGTCAGCCAGGTTGCTCCATTTGCGGATGGTCGAACTGCCTGCAAACAACACCACACCGGGGGGAGGAAAGGAGGCCGAATCCTGTTTTAAAAAATCGTTGATCTCGGATTCGAAACCGACAGGCGTTGTACCCGCGATATAACGGGATGATGGTTTTACCTGTGAATAGGAAACACCGCAAATGATCACGGATAAAATGAAGGTCAACAAGTTTTTTCCCTGCATGGCGGATGTTCGTAGGGACCCTTACCGGGTCTGTTTGTTTTTGATGGGAATCCACACCTCCTCTTCGGAGTCGGGATGGTTCCGGATATATTTTTCACCCAGGATCTCAAAGTGGGGACGGTCGTCGAGCAGGTATCCTGATGCAGGGAGCCAGGTCCCGAAAATATAGAGGAAGGTGTCCCTGAACATTTCGGGAGTTCCTTTATATAAGAAGACGGCATAGGTTCCGCCCGGCAATACAAGGGTTTCCATCCCTGCCGGAATATCGTCGAACCCTGAAACCTCGACGGCTGCCCATTTCTCAAATGGTGCATCCGGGGTGAAATCCTTCAGCTCCCGCACCTGGTCATATATCTGCAGCGAGATCAGCTCCTGGTTCAGGGTGTTTTTGATCAGCTTTCTTGCCGGCATGAAACTATGCCATAATTCAAAGGTCCTGTTGTTTGAAAAGGTCATGTTCAGTCGTTTCCCGATCAGCATTTTTTCGGTGATGACCTCTATTCTAGGCTTCATTCGGCTGGTGGTTCTGGATGAATATCTTTTTTCGGTGCAAAGATATGGCTTCTGCCGGTAACTGATGAAAAAGCTTGCGGGACCATGGCTGGTTCAGGTGGATTGCTCCAGTTGATCTATGTCCATTCCGGTCAGGGATTGTACCTTCCCGGTTATTTTCGCGATATCCCAATCCCACCATTTCAGGTTCAGGAGCCTTTCAATGGTGTCGTCGGGAAAACGCTTCCTGACTTCAGTTGCCGGGTTCCCGCCTACAATGGAATAGGGAGCCACATCCCGTATGACGGTTGAATTTGCAGCAATAACGGCCCCGTCGCCAACAACAACGCCGGCCATGATGGTGGCATTGCAGCCAATCCACACATCATTGCCGATCCGGATATCTCCTTTCTGCGGATAGGTTTTTCCTTCCATGGCATTTTCCCATCCACTTCCGAAAATGGCAAAAGGGTATGCGCTGAGCGCCTTTGTGAGATGATTGGCGCCATTCATGATGAATTTCACATCCGATGCGATCATGCAGAACTTCCCGATGATGAGCCTGTCGCCGGTAAAATCAAAATGGTATCTGATATTCTTTTCGAAATTGTGAACGTTTTCGAAATCATCATAATAGGTGTAGTCGCCCACGATTACATTCGGATTCCTGATGATGTTCTTCAGAAAACAAAGCCGGTGGTAATCTTTCAGGGGAAACGCTGAATCTTTGTCTGGTCCTGTCATGTTCGGAACTTTTGAATATCTGTTGGATTGAAACCTGCCGGCAGGTTTATCTTTTATTTGCCGTCATAAGCCTCCTGCAATTTTGCAAGGTCAAACCGGGTCATCCGGAAAAGAGCTTTTAAAACCCTTTCCTTCCTCACGGGATCAACCGTAGTGAGCAAGCTGGGTAGCACCGCCGGTTGGATCTGCCAGGAGAGACCGTATTTGTCCTTCAGCCATCCGCAGGGCTGTTCGGTACCACCTTCCGTCAGCCGGCTCCAGTAATGATCGATCTCCTCCTGGGTTTCACAGTAAACGGTGATTGAAACGGATTCGTTGAACCTGAACAAGGGCCCCCCGTTCAGGGCGATGAACTTCATGCCGTTCAGGCTGAACTCTACAGCCATGGCCGTGCCTTCCGGCTTCCCGTGGTGTTCAAATCCCTCTTTGCCGAACCTGCTGACCTGCCCGGTTTCTGAATCGGCGAAAATGGAGGTATAAAAGCGAACGGCCTCTTCCGCCTGGTCATCATACCAAAGGCAGATTTTCATCTCTTGTTTGTTCATGGATACTCCTTTTATATTTTAAAATTACCTGGTCAATCACGATTTTACCAGTAAGAATCCTGCAGCCTCTTTTGCAAGAATATCACTAAAAATCTTCGTCATTCGCTAAACTGCGGAAACCCATCGCTTTTCCTGCCCGGTATGTTGCCCTGCAAAAAGGGCCGTCAGCTGCCCTGTGCCTTCAGTTTTCCCCGGTAGCATCGCAGCGCCCTCTCTTCGGCCGCCACCAGGCAATAGTTGCAGGCAATACATTTCGACTTCGCCTGCCTGCCCTCTTTGAATTTCCTGACGATATCGGGTTCGATGATGAAGGGACGGCACATGGAGATAAAATCGGCTTTTTCACCGGTTATGATGCTTTCGACCGACGCAAGCGTACTGATACCGCCAACTGCAATGACAGGAATTGAAACCATTTTCCTGATCATGGCAGCAAATTGGACATTGTAATTTTCGTACGGCCTGATCTTTTTTGTCAGAATCGGAACAACTCTTTTTGCAATGCTTTTGACAATCCCGGGATAGGACTTGTAGCGGAAATTATGTCGAAAGGCAGCCTCAACGGGTAATGTGTCGCCCCTGACGGTATAGAGGCCGTCTTCAAAAACCCCGCACGAAACCTCGATCGCGCTGCACCCGGCAGTTTCGAGCATCCCGGCGATTTCAACGGCCTCCGTGATGTTCATACCTCCTTTCCTGCCGTCGTGGGCATTCATCTTGACCAACACAGGAAAATCGCCGGCCATCCGTTTTGCCCTGGCAAAGATTTCGCCGATGATCCTGAACCTGTTTGCCGTGGTGCCGCCCCACCGGTCGGAGCGCCGGTTGGTGTATGACGAAAGGAACTGCGCCAGGAGGTAACCATGGGCCAGGTGCAGCTGCACTCCGTCAAAGCCGGCATCCTTCGCCCTCACGACCGCACCGGCGAAACATTCGATGATTTCGAAGATCTCAGGCTCTGAGAGTTCATGGGGGAGATCTTCGTTGAATGTCCTGTCCCTGATGGCCGAAGGGGCAACCGTGGGGAGGCCTGTGATCTTCGACCGGGTTTGCCTGCCGCAATGGGCAATCTGCAAGATAACAGGGGTGTCGTATTCATGAATCTTCCCGGTAAGCTTTTTATAGGGATCGATAAAGGTGTCGTCGTGGATCATCAGCATGCGGTAGCTGTTGCTTTTCCCGTTCGGCATGACCCCGGCAAACCCGGTAATGATGCACCCAACCTCATTCCTGGCAAGCATCTCATATTTTTTAATCAGCTGATCTGTCGGATAACCATATTCATCGGCAAGACCCTCATGGGTGGCCGAACGGATGATCCGGTTTTTCAGCCGGATGTTACCGATGGTGGCAGGTTCGAAAATCATGTTGTAGATGCTCGGGTATGGTAATTTTTGCCAGCGGTTCAGCAGACTGCCGGCGCTAAGAAAGGCCGGGCTGCTGAAGACAAAAATAGCTTTTTTTAACTTTCGGCCACCAGCGTAACCACCTTTTCCTCCGCCATGACCTCCAGGATGGAAAATCCTGTCAATTTCAAAAATAGTAGGATTTCATCTTTCGTGAAGGCCCTGAGGGTGGTAATATCTTCAATCTCTGTCGTTTCGTTGCCCTGTTCGATGCGATAGAGGGCATGCCAGTCGTAGGTCCAGCCTGTTTCAAGGTTTTTTTCAAGGTGGCTGGTCCGCGTGATTTTCTTTTGACCCGGCTGGAAGGTTTGTTCGGAATCGTCAAAGTTGTCGAAAATGCCATTGGCCTCGAACACGCCAAACACCAGTAATCCATGTTCCCTGAGCGCGTTGTGTATCCCCGCCAGGGTGCCGGTGACCCCCTTGTTTTCCGTTACATAGGCAAGGGAACGCCCGGTGATCATGACCGCATCAAATTGCCGGTAAAACGACAGATCCCGCATATCCCCCCGGATAAACCTGTCGGATTTTGTTTCAGACCGGGCTATATCCAGCATCTCCTCATAAAGGTCGAGCCCGAGGTAATCATAACCATGGTCAAGAAACCTCCGGGCCAGCATCCCCGTGCCGCAACCGATTTCCAGTATCTTCCGGCAGTTATGGGCTTTCAGCAATCCATCATAAAATTCGAATTCCTTGTCATAGTCAAAGATATGCCGGTACATTTCATGGTAGATGCCGGCCAGGGTTGAATAGAGTTTGGTCATGGCTTTTGTTTTTCACGCATGCACCGCACCGAGAATCCCATCCACAACGGGTGGGTGTTGCGGAGTACATCGTCGAGACTGTAGATCATGTTCCTGTACCAGGCGGCCGACTCACCTGATGGCGAACTGCTCCACCAGAAGGCGCTCCTGCCCGCCAGGAAGAAACGGCCATAGCTGCACCGCTCGCCGCAGGGAAGGGCGGCGAAGCCGAAGTCATCCCTGCCGTTTCCGCCGGAACTCCAGCCCGAACTTTTTTTAAGCCGTGGCCCGGCATCGTTTCCCCTGCCCCCTGTCGTATTCCACACCGGGTCGCCTTCGCCATACTGGCTGTCGACAGTACCCTCCAGGAGTTTCCAGTCCCCGTCGGAAGGCACTTTCCACCCATCGGGGCAAAGCAGGCCTGTGTTCACGGCATGCCAGTTGTAGAGCGCCCCGCAGGTTTTCGCATTGTTTTGGTCATTGTTGTACCAGCAAAAGGCCCCGAGCGTATCCTCCGTCCAGTCAGGGCTCCCGGGAATCATGGGTATCTTTGTCCCGTTACGGTAGGCAGTGGTTCTCAGGTTTTCGCCCATCCACTCCTGCCTGCCGATGGTAACAGTAGGGTAAACATTCCCGTCAATATCGGCAACGGAATCAGTCACGCGGGGTTGCCCCTGTACCGACAGGAAACCGGTGAATGCAAATAGTAGGAGCAGGATGTTATTTTTCATTTGCCAACCGTTTTTTTCAAGACCGTGCTGATTTTCGTTATCCCGATTCATTTGGTACAGGCAGCGTTTCAGGTCATATTCACCGTAATGCTTATTTTTATTGATGTGCAGAACCCTTTCTTGTATGAGACACCCGCCGGTTTGTCTTGTTAATATTCAAGCACGCCCGTATGCATGGTCATCTTCCATCCGTTGCCGGTTTTGGAATATACCTTGCAAACTCTCCCTTTCCAGTGAATACTGAGCCCGTCATTGCTGATCCACAGGGTGTCAATATCAACCACGGCAAAGGCGCCATCGCCTTCTTCGGAGATCACGATCTTTTTGATTTCACGCAGGTTTCGCGCCAGCTTATAATTGTCAAAAAGCTCCTGCCATCTCCTGCTCCATCGTTCCCTGTTGAATTTCCCCTGCACCAGTTCCCACTCCAGTGGATCGTGCGACGATGGTGTTTTCGGCCATGGCCACACCATGTCGGGATGGAAGAGGGAGACCAGCAAACCGGTATCCTGCGTGTCCCAGCCCCTGGTTTCCCTGTCGATGATTTCAACTATTTCCGATTCTTCGTTTATCATGGGATCGGGTTTTTATGACAGATGGCAGCCCGGCACCTCCGCCCTCTCAGTTAAAATTATAGGTTATCTCTCTCAATGAAAATTTCCCGTAGGTGAACTTCCCGCCAGGGTAGTGCCATATGGTTTCACCACGGGTCCAGATCAGGGTGCCGTTGATCTCCCTGTAATCCGAAACAGGCGTGGTAAACGGATACTGCTTCATATCGGTCACCTCCGTGCGGTCGTCCGATTCAAAATCAACCAGTTGGCCTTTATTATTAAAGAACAGCGTGGCGGTCACCGAAATGCCGTGATTCGTAAAGATGGCCCTGGCAGTATTGTTGTCAATTTCCTCCCATTTTATCCCTTTATCGATCAAGGTGGCGGGTGCCATCAGGCACATGTCGTTAAAAAGGGTGACCGTCTCCGTTTTATTTAAAACATCGCCAGAAAGGTTGACAACCTTGATCAGCCCCAGCAGCCTGATATCCATGGATGCCATGCCTTTGGCGTACCTGTGGTAACCTGAAACAGGCAATCCGAACATGGTGCCCTTCATGAAAAACAGGCGGGCGGGATCGTCGAAAAAGTTGAATTGTTCGGAGGTGTAGGTGACAAATTCCTTCCCTTTTCCCCGCATCTGCACGTCGAAAACCACATGCATGTTTTTCACCCAGGGCTTGTTGACGGCACCCGTATAGGTCAGGTAACGCTGAACGGGGGCGGGCAGGGGTTGCAGGTCGGCTAGGGTAAGCAGCCCGGTTGACAACGAGTTATTGGCAACCCGGTTCTCCTGTACGTCGCGCCTGAAGGTTTTCTCAAAATTTAAGATGCAAACATAGAAGAAAACGGCAATCAGCACAACCAGGTTGGCGATGGTGCCGAATCTGGCATCCTGCCAGCCCGTCACTATAACCGTTTGAGAAACGGCAACCGCCGCCAGGGCCAGGATCCACCAGCTTTCAATTTTCAGCAGGTACAAAGCGATCGTGGCAATGAACAGGAGGGCGGCCAGCATCCACAACATCCCAAGTGGTTTTGAAATGGGGAGGATGAGTTGTTTCATATCGCCATAATGAAACGCCTTGGCAAAACCCATGAAATGGATTAAGCCGTGAACCAGCAGTACCGCTATAAAAAGATATTTCATAAGAGCTGCGTTTTGTCTGTTTTCTAAAGTTTTCAATTAATCAACGGGTGATTTCCTTTATTCCAGGGCTCCCGCGCCTGCTTCCCGGTGTTGCCAGGCTGCAATCCCCTTTTCCAATAATAAAGGTAGCTCTTTTTTATCAACCTGGCCTGCTTTTTTAACATGGAAACATGTTTTTCCCTTCAGGAACTTACAGCGGGAGGGAGCGGTCTCTTCATGCCAGGGCCCCTGCGGGAGGGGGAAAACCGGAAAGTGACACGCTCATTTTGCCGGGCGACCGGGAAAAAGCATTCCCGGTATGATGTTACCGGCGGTTGCTGATTTATCGCCACCTGCCTGTTTTTAAATTGACTTAGTTGCCGGTTGAATGAAAAATTCAATTTTACCGCATTGGGGGCAAAAGTAAAGGTCGAACGATTCCCTTGATTCAAAGAGATTTCCAAGGCCCCATGCCCTGGCACCCTCGTGGAACCTGCTGTTTCCCTTGAAAAACATGGGCATCCGGCATCGTAAACAATCGATTTTCAGGTTTCCCGAAGACCCGGATGTTTCGGCGGGATCTCTTTTCTCGCCGAGTTTATGCTGGCAATTCGGGCAAATGGTGTAGGAGGCGTCAACCTCTATCTTGCAGTAAGGGCAGCATTCGGTAAATTCGGCTTTCGGGACTGTCCTGTTTTCGGAAAAACTGTACTGACAATTCCAGCAAAGGTCGAAATTGTCTTCCATTTCAGATTTGCAGTTTGGGCATGTTTTCATATCTATTCGGCAGATTTGAATATCTTTTTCGTTATGACATTTCCCCGGGATTCCACAATGATACTGATCGGCAAGGACCAAAGAGCAATACATTAAAGAGAAAAATAGCAACCGTCGCATGCTCGGTCCTGATAATAATGATCCTCTTGAAACGGCTGGTAAACAATTGATTGACCTTCTCAGGATTCTTAACTGAAAGGTTCCCAGCAATAAGAAAACCCGAGGTTGCCTGGCTCAAGGGTAGAGAAGGTTATTAGTCGGCAATGCCGGTGTGACCAGCGATCCGTGTAGTTTAATTATAAATTATTTTGCAGGTTCACAAGTGTGGTTTTTGGTTAAAGTTGTGGAATCAGAGAAGATGGTGTCAGAGACTTTTTTAAACAGAATTTTTCCGTAAAGTGGATTTTTTTGACCTAATATGTAAAACCAGCCTTCAACAGCTTTTACTTCACCATGATTATTTTCAATAATTACCCCGGTACAATAACCTTTTATTGTTTTATCCAATTGTAGTTCGTACTCAAACATCATTTGAGTGTTGTTTTGGATAGATATCCAATTCGTTTTCCATGATTTATAATCACTTTCCTTATAATTTACACAACGCCACTTTTTTGTAACAGAATCGTATTCGTCTCTCCACATCCTATCCCCGTTCAGTATGAGCGAACCAGAGGGTTCTTTTTGCACTATAAATCTGCCGCCATGCTGATAGGTGCCATCATAAGATGTACAAATGTATTTCCATTTGCCTTCCAGACAAAGATTTCCAACTTGCCGCTTCACAGGATCAATTGGCTTGGGAATGAAGACGTAGGCAAAAAGTCCACCGATAATACCGGTAATGAGTGCGGCAATTATTGCTTTCCAAATTTCAAGTTTGATCGTGGACCAAAACCTTTGATTGTTTTCTCTTTCCATAATACAAGTATTTGAAATTAATAAGTTAGGAATAATGGCATTAAATGTTTAAAAGAGTATCTAAGCCGCGTTTTAACCCGACAAAGGAATTGACTTTTCTCACAGCTAACAGTGTTCCATTTACATAGGGCTCTGCACCGTTACCAGAATCATGACGAATTGAAAGACGTTCGTTGGGTAAACCGAAAATAATTTCAAACGAAAAATTGAAACCGGGAAGTCTGACAGAATGCAATTGCATCCCTCCAATGGTTGCTCCCCGACTGCTCTTGTCACCGATAGTTTGATCAATTGGATAGTGAATAGCTGGCTGTTGAATATTTGCGAGTCTGTTTGCTAACTCCCTGGTTGTTCCGCTAGGGGCATCTGGTTTATGCTCTGTTGCATAGTCAAATATTTCCCAATTGGGAATATGTTTTACTGCGATTTGCGCAAAATGCTGCAAAAGGACTGCTGTTATTGAAAAGTTCCCTGCAGCTAAAACTCCAACGCTGTTATGCACAGCAGCATCGTTTATTTCCTCAAAATCCTTTTCGGACAAGCCTGACGTCCCGATTACAACATTGACTTTTCTTGAAATTGCAAAAAGGACATTGTCTTTGACAATCAGTGGGGATGTATAGTCAATAAGAACATCACATTTTTTTTCAAGTGCATCCGGAACGCTTTTATCTATAATAATATCGATCCCATGCGAGTTAAATACTTCTGAAATGTTTTTGCCCGCTTGTTTCCTTGAAACAGCACTAGTGAGATTCAAGTCGCCTGATAGGTTAATCTCGTTATATAGGGCACGGCCTACCCAACCCGTAACTCCTGCTAAGCAAATATCTATTTTAGGATTTTCCATGTTTTAGCTTAAAAATGATGTAATTGAATTCATTGATGATTTTAAAAAAACTTTGCTCACAGGCTGACACATTACAGGCAAGCAAAGAAATTGCGTTATCTTGTGCTCCTTAACTTGTTATTTATATTCGTAACCCAGTGAGGTAATGTTGCCGGAATTTGACATCAGGTACCTTGGTTGATCGTGAATATATTTCATTGTATTTTACTTCATTCCCTTGATAAAAGAGAATTGCCATGGCATCAGAATGCCTTCAAATCGCCAGATGAAAGTTCCCTTTGGGAGTTCATTCATGCTGACAATTTTTTTGAAAATGTAATGTCAAAAATATATATAAATTGAATTCATAAAACCGAAAACTGAAATATTTCAGTTTTCTTAGCATAAATTCCTTGGCATTTTAATTGGAATTAAGATGATCAGCTAATCAGGAGTAACAGTTGACCTGTCAGGACTGTATCTCACTTGGTGGAGAAAAACCTACTCTTGCCTTTGCCATTTTTATCAAAGCGACTCGCAGGTGATATATCGTTCGAAGAATATAAGGGGGCCTATCACTTATTCTGTTTCAACCGGGGATCGCTACCCATTGGGATGTCCTTTGGCCGGGAAATAGTTGTCTTGTTTCAAAATTGGGATTAAATATCAGGATTATGATTTCCATTACAACATTTCTAACCAATAAAGATGTACCTTTGCACACTTTTTGCCGGTAACGTTCCATCAAACATAACAAACATAAAATTAAATGATTACAGTCTCAAACCTGGGCATCCAGTTTGGTAAGCGCATCCTCTTCCAGGATGTCAACATGGTGTTCACCCCCGGCAACTGCTACGGGATCATCGGGGCCAACGGCGCCGGAAAATCGACCTTCCTCAAGATGCTCTACGGCGAGATGGACAACACCACGGGGTCGGTCACCTTTGGTCCCGGCGAACGGCTCTCGGTGCTGAAACAAAACCACTCCGAATTCGACGGCTGCCTGGTGCTTACCACGGTGCTCATGGGCCACGCGCGGCTGTGGGAGATCATGAATGAAAAAGACACCCTCTACGCCAAACCCGACTTCTCGGAGGCCGACGGCAACCGCGCCTCGGAACTGGAGGAGCAGTTTGCCGCCATCGACGGCTGGAACGCCGAAAGCAACGCCGCCAGCCTGCTCAGCGGACTGGGCATAAAGGAAGACCTTCACGGCAAACTGATGAGCGACCTCAACGGCCGCGACAAGGTCAAGGTGCTGCTGGCCCAGGCGCTCTTCGGCAAACCCGACAACCTCCTGCTCGACGAACCCACCAACGACCTCGACCTCGAAACAGTCAACTGGCTCGAGGGCTACCTGGCCAACTTCGACAATACCGTGCTGGTGGTTTCCCACGACCGCCACTTCCTCGACTCCATCTGCACCCATATCGTCGATATCGACTTCGGCCGCGTGCAGCAGTTCCCGGGCAACTACAGCTTCTGGTACGAATCGAGCCAGCTGGCCCTGCGCCAGCAGATGGCCCAGAACAAGAAGGCCGAGGAACGCAAAAAGGAGCTCCAGGAGTTCATCGCCCGCTTCAGCGCCAACGCCTCCAAATCGAAACAGACCACCAGCCGCAAAAAGATGATCGAAAAGCTCAACATCGAAGAGATCAGGGCTTCCACCAGGAAATACCCGGGTATCATCTTCACCCCCGACCGCGAACCGGGCAACACCATCCTCGAGGTGACCGGCCTCACCAAAACCGCCGACGACGGCACGCTGCTCTTTAAAAACATCAGCTTTACCATGCAGAAAGAGGACAAGGTGATCTTCCTCTCGCGCGACACCCGCGCCATGACCGCCCTGTTCGAGATCATCAAGGGACACGACAAGGCCGACTCGGGTACCTTCGAGTGGGGACAGACCATCACCAAGGTCTACCTGCCGCTGGAATATGAAAAACTCTTCCAGACCGACCTCAACCTCATGGACTGGCTCGGGCAGTTCTCGAGCGACACCACCGAAAACTACCTCCGCGGATTCCTCGGCAAAATGCTCTTCTCGGGCGAGGAGATCTTTAAAAAGGCCAACGTGTTGTCGGGAGGGGAGAAGGTGCGCTGCATGATCGCACGCATGATGATACGCAACGCCAACGTGATGATGCTCGACACCCCCACCAACCACCTCGACCTCGAATCGATCCAGGCTTTTAACAACACCCTGATGAAATTCAAGGGCAACATCCTCATGTCGTCGCATGACCACGCCTTTATCCAGACGGTGTGCAACCGCATCATCGAGATATCCCCCAAAGGAATGATCGATAAAAGAATGGAGTATGATGATTATGTGACCGATGAGAAGATCAAGGAACAGAGGAACAGGCTTTATTAAAGTATGAATATCGAATATTGAATATTGAATATCGAATATTGAATATTGAATATTGAATGCCGAATATTGAATATTAAAGGGAGAAGATTGATTGCCGGATAATGAATATCGAATATTGAAGGGTGAATATTGAATTTTGAGGAGCGAATATTGAATATTGAAGGGCGAATATTGACTGCCGGATAATGAGTATCGAATATTGAAGATCGAACATTGAATATCGAATATTGAATGTCGAATAATGAGATTCGGATTTTGACAGCCGGATCGGGAATATAGAGGGTGGAATAAAGGAGATGGATTGAATATTTGCGAAAATTGAAGTTGATGATATCCGGATATTTTCCCGGATTACTGCGGGTAAAGATTCTGTAGCACTTTTTTGAATTGCCACGGGCTTCAGCCCGTGGACAGCAGGGATGGAGGTGCTCATGGGCTTTAGCCCAAAACTGTTTAACCTGGTACACACATCAGGTTATGGATTACTGGTTTTTCAGGGTTACCTGTGATTAACCGGGATGTTGCCTGCTGAATGCAGATATTATTGAATGTTAATTTTTGAATGACCCTAGCCACTTTTATGATTGCAGCCGAAGGACTGAGTGTTGAATTCGGGGGAACCACCCTCTTTAAAAATATATCCTTTGTCATCAACGACAAGGACCGTATCGCCCTGATGGGGAAAAACGGGGCAGGGAAATCGACCCTGCTGAAGATCCTCGCCGGGGAGCGGCCGCCCACAAGCGGGCGGGTCTCCTCGCCCAAGGGCACCGTGATCGCCTACCTGCCGCAGCACCTGCTCACCAGCGATTCTCGCACGGTATTCGAAGAGGCTTCGCAGGCCTTTGCCGCCACCTTCGTGATGAAGGAGCGCATCGCCGAGCTCAACGAACAGCTCACCACCCGCACCGACTACGAATCGGAAGAGTACTACGCCATCATCGAGGAGGTGTCGCACCTGAGCGAGAAGTTTTATTCCATCGCCGATATCAACTACGATGCCGAAATCGAAAAGATCTTGCTCGGTCTTGGCTTCCTGCGTACCGATTTCACCAGGCCCACCGGCGAATTCAGCGGGGGATGGCGCATGCGCATCGAGCTGGCCAAGATCCTGCTGCAAAACCCCGATCTGATCCTGCTCGACGAACCCACCAACCACATGGACATCGAATCGGTGCAGTGGCTCGAGGAGTTCCTGGTCAACAGCGCCAAAGCGGTGATCGTCATCTCGCACGACAGGGCCTTTGTCGACAATATCACCACCCGCACCATCGAGGTGACCATGGGGCGTATATACGACTACAAGGTAAACTACACGGCCTACCAACAGCTGCGGATAGAACGGCGCCAGCAGCAGCAGAAAAAGTTTGACGAACAGCAGAAGATGATTGCCGAAACGCAGGAGTTCATCGAGCGGTTCAAGGGGACCTACAGCAAAACGCTGCAGGTGCAGTCGCGGGTGAAGATGCTCGAGAAGCTCGAACTTGTCGAGATCGACGAGGAGGATAATTCAGCCCTCCGGCTGAAATTCCCGCCATCACCGCGTTCGGGAAGCTACCCGCTGATCCTGAGCGGCCTGGAAAAAAGCTACGGCAGCCATACGGTCTTTTCCGATGTCTCGCTCAGCATCGAACGGGGCGAACGGGTTGCCTTTGTCGGGAAAAACGGCGAGGGGAAATCGACCCTGGTCAGGGCCATCATGGGTGAAAAGGGCTACCAGGGAACCCTTACGGTCGGCCACAACATCATGATCGGCTACTTTGCCCAGAACCAGGCCTCGATGCTCGACGAGAACATCACGGTATTCCAGACCATCGACGATGCCGCAAAGGGCGACATCCGGGCCAAGATCAGGGATATCCTGGGCGCCTTTATGTTTGGCGGGGAGCTCTCCTCCAACAAGGTGAAAACCCTCTCGGGCGGCGAACGCACGCGCCTGGCCATGATCAAGCTGCTGCTCGAACCGGTGAACCTGCTGATCTTAGATGAACCTACCAATCACCTCGACCTTAAGACCAAGGACATTCTCAAATCGGCCCTGCAGGATTACGACGGCACCATGATCCTGGTGTCGCACGACCGCGACTTCCTCGACGGACTGGTGAACAAGGTGTTCGAATTCGGCAACAAACGGGTCAAAGAGCATCTCGGCGACATCCACAGCTTCCTGCAGAAGAAAAAAATGGAAAACCTGCGCGAACTGGAGCGGACCGTCAAACTTTAAGGAATCCGGAGTTATTGACGCAATCTCATCCTTGTTAATCATGATGCCCGGAAGGTAACGCTTTACAGATTATTCCGGCGCATTGCAATTTCTTCCTTAATTCCCATGGTTGTCGTAAATTTGCGGCGGAAACAGCTGTAGTTATGACAAATTACAAATACCACCACCTGGGTATCCCGACGAAAACGCCGGTAAAGGGCGAGAAATACCTGGCTGCCTACAAAGTATATCACTGCGGATACGAGGAGAGCGAATTCGGCATCGAATGGATGCGCTACGAAGAGGGGTGCAACCTCCCCGAGATTGTGAAAACTGTTCCGCATGTAGCCTTTGAAGTGGAGGATATCCATGAGGCCATCAGGGGCAAAAAGGTGATCATCGAACCCAACAGCCCGTCGGAGGGAAACATCGTCGCCTTTATCGAGGAAAACGGCGCACCCATAGAGTTTATCCAGGTTTCCGCGACAAAGGATCCAGCCCCTGACAATTAGTGTCCTAGCATTAATCATCCGAAATCTGAAATCCGAAATCCGTTATTCAACATTCAATATTCATTATTCGATATTCATCATTCAATTTTATTTAACAGAATGGCCAAATCCCGCGACACAAAGCCCCATATCGGCATCTTCGGCAGAAGGAATAATGGAAAAAGCTCCCTCATCAATGCCCTTACGGGACAGGAAATTGCCATCGTGTCGGAGGTTGCCGGCACCACGACCGACCCTGTGAAGAAGTCGATCGAGATCGGCGGCATCGGTCCCGTGGTGGTGATCGATACGGCCGGCATCGACGACAGCGGCGAACTGGGGCTGAAACGTATCGGCAAGACCAACGAGGTGATGAAGATCATCGACATGGCTATCCTGGTGATCGCCCACAACGAATTCGACGATCCCGAGAAACAGCTGATCCGCGATTTCAAGGCCGGCGACCTGCCCTTCCTGGTCATCCACAACAAGTCGGACGAAGAGACGATCACGCCGGCCCTGTCCTCGGTGATCCGCGAAAAATATGATGTTCCGGTGATCGGGTTCAACGCGCTCAGCCCGGACAACCTGGAGGAGCTGGTCAACCTCATCCGGGAGACCATTCCTGAAACAGCATTCACGAAGCAAACGCTGGTGGGCGACCTGATCTCCTACGGGGATGTGGTGCTGCTGATCACCCCCATCGACATCGAAGCCCCGGAGGGGAGGATGATCCTGCCCCAGGTGCAGGTGATCCGCGATGTGCTCGACCACGACGGCATTGCCGTGGTATGCAAGGAGCGCGAAGTGGACAGTTTCCTGCGGAAGATGAATCCCAAACCGGCGCTGGTGGTCACCGACAGCCAGGTGTTCCCCAAGGCCGACGCTGCCATCCCCAGGGATATTCCCCTTACCAGCTTCAGCATCGTGCTGGCCAGGCAGAAAGGCGATTTTGCAAGTTATATGAAGGGAACTCCGCATTTGTCCAACCTTCGCGACGGCGACCGGCTGCTGATCCTCGAATCGTGCACCCATCACGTTTCATGCGACGATATCGGCAGGGTGAAGATACCCCGCTGGCTGAATAATTTCTCCGGAAAAAAACTGGAATATGACGTGGTGTCAGGGTTAAGTTCCATCCAGCGGCCCATCACCGATTACGCGATGGTGATCCAGTGCGGCGGCTGCATGATCACCCGCAAACAGCTGCACAACAGGCTGAAACCTGCCATCGATGCCGGGATTCCCGTTACCAACTACGGCATGGCCATAGCCTATATTCATGGGATATATAACAGGGCGATTGCTCCTTTTACAGGGAAAAAGGGGGATGGGGTTGATTATCTTTAGGCAACCGGAAGTAGGCAACAGGCAACAGGCAACAGGCAACAGGCAGCAGGGTCGTCAGTTGTTGTTAGGGTACGGACATTGAGACTGGGACTACTTTGCCGTTGAAGTATTTGGGTCCGTTGATGCAGAAGTCGCCGATAAAGTGGGCGATCTGGGCGGGGTTCTGCAGGGCTTTGGCACCGGGAAAGGCCTTTGTGAACATCTCGGTTTGTACTGCGCCAAGTGCAAGGCAGTTGACGGTGATCTCCTGTTCGGCAAGTTCCTCGGCAAGAGCCTCGGTGAGGATGGCCAGCGCTCCCTTGCTGGCGCTGTAGGCGGCCAGCCCGGGGAACTTCTTGCTGCCCTGCACTCCACCGATACTGCCGATGTTGACCACGTGGGCTCCCTTGTTGAGCATGGGAAGCAGCGCCTGGGTCAGGAAAAAGGGGGCTTTCACATTTACATTAAAGGTGTCGTCGAAATTTACCAGGTCGGTTTTCCCGAAGGGTTTGTTGATCAGCTTTCCCGCGTTGTTAACCAGCACATCGCATTTATGGATGATCGTCTCCAGCCGCTGTGCGATAAAGGGGTAAAATTCAAACTGGTTCAGGTCGAACTCATAGGGGGTTACCTTGGCTTCGGGGTACAGTTTGATACATTCGGCAACCAGCTCTTTCAGGGATTTTCCATTGCGCGAAATCGCCACGATATGATTCTGCTTATGTTTGGCTAACACCTTAACAAGTTCGAAGCCGATGCCTTTGCCGGCCCCGGTTATAATGATGTTCATAAAATGCTGCGTTAAATTGATAAAAAGTGATGAATTCTATTTTGAATTGGTCAAATATAGACAACTTTTCAATAACTTTGCCACCTGAACCCTAACCAAATTTAACCACATGAAAAAGTTTTATCTGTTATTCATGCTCATCGTTGTGGGCATGAATTTTTCATTTGCACAGAACCAGGGCCTTAAACCAGAGGTTGCCTATCCTGTGTATTTTGACATCTCCCCACCCCTCAGGGACATGATTAAAGTCGCCCCTGGCAAGGTTGATAACTCCTGGAAAGATGGCATCGTCAAAAATAAGTTCAATATCTTCAAGGATGAAGATAATTCGACAACCATTCCAAACAACATATATTCAAAGGTACAGAATTATTTCGGCATGATGTCCACCGACACGACCATCCAGAATTTTGACGGTGTGAACAATGTCAGTGGTTACAATCCCCCCGATACCCACGGCGATGTGGGTAAAAGTTTTTATTTCCAGGTAGTTAACTGTTCATATGCTGTTTATAACAAATCAGGTGTGAAGGTTCTTGGCCCCTTTGCCAGCAGCACCGTTTGGAACGGCATGCCCAACAACTCCAACGACGGCGATGCCGTTATTTTGTATGATGAAATTGCCGACCGCTGGATTTTCACCCAGTTTTCACTGCCCAGCGCAGGGAACTTCCAGATGATCGCCGTTTCGCAAACCAACGACCCTACGGGATCGTGGTACCGTTACCAGTATTCTTTCACCGCCATGCCCGACTACCCCAAATTCGGTATCTGGCCTGATGGTTATTACATGAGCAGCAACCGTTTTGCCAATGGCTCCTCCTATTCGGGAACAGGCGCCGATGCCTACGACCGTACCGCCATGCTTTCGGGCAGTCCAACAGCAGCAAGGGTTTCTTTTACCCTCCCATCATCCAACGAAGCCTTTACAGCCATTCCGGCCGATTGCGACGGTCCGTTTCCCCCGCTGGGAACCCCTGAATATTTCGTCTATATCCGCACCAGCGGTTCACAGCATCTGGGGATCAATGAATTTCATACCGACTGGGTAACCCCGGCAAACTCAACATACGGTAACAACCTTGCAGTTCCTGTAGCCTCCTTCAACTCATCGCTTTCAAGCGGAATCCCCCAGAAGGGAACCTCGGCCAAGGCGCCTGCCATCACCGACCGCCTGATGTACCGTGTGCAATACAGAACCTTCGCCGACCACAATTCCATCGTGACGAACCACGTGGTAAACGCAGGCTCTGGCGTTGCCGGCTGCCGCTGGTATGAGTTGCGTAATTCAGCAACCGATCCCTGGTCGATCTATCAGCAGTCGACCTATGCACCTGCCGACAACAATTCCCGCTGGATGGGCAGTATCGCCATGGATTCCCTGGGAAATATCGCCCTTGGATTCTCAATCTCCAGCGCCAATATGTACCCCTCCATCCGTTACACGGGCCGCATGGTCTGCGATACGCTGGGCGTGATGACCATCGCCGAAAAGGGAATCATGAACGGAGGCGGAGCACAAACCGCTACCGGTAATATGAGCCGCTGGGGCGATTACAGCGCCATGAGCGCCGATCCTTCAGAGCATAGGAAATTCTGGTACACCCAGGAATATTATTCTTCTACCTCCAGCAGCAACTGGAGAACGAGGATCGCCTCCTTCTCTTTCTTCTCTGCATCCGCTTTTGCTTCTCCCACGCAGGTTTGCGCCGGTGATTCAGCCCAGCTGAACGTCCTGGCCAACTGCGGAGCCCCTGGTAACTATACCTACCAGTGGAGTTCAATCCCTGCCGGGTTCACCTCCACGGCCCAAACGCCGAAAGTTGCCCCGGTTGTTCCCACGAAATATGTTGTCAGCGTTAGTGATGGCAACAACACCCACATCGATACTGTCATGGTTGACGTGATGCCCCAGCCAATCGTTTCCGCCGGCGCCGACACCACGGTATGCTGGTACCTGACCTCCATCCACGTATCGGGAACGGCTGTGAATGTTAACTCAATCAACTGGACCACCTCGGGAACCGGTACTTTTGATAACTCACAGACCTTCTCAACCAACTACCACCCAACCCTTGCCGACAAACTTTCAGGATCTGTCAACCTCGGATTCGTGGGAACCCCGACACCACCCTGTACCAAAAATATTACCAGCACCAAACATGTGATTTTCGACGTTTGTACCGGTATGGCCAACAACAGCAACAATACACCGGCCATGGTAATCCAGCCTAACCCTGCTCACGGAAATGTCTCGATCGGCGTTAGCGGCATCAACGGACTGTGTAACCTCACCATTACCTCTATGGAAGGTAAAAACCTGTTTACCGACAGCTTCGAAGCCGCCACCACCCAGGTAATCAGAACATTTGACATCTCTGCCTATCCCAGGGGGATCTATTTTGTTCAGTTACGCACCGGTAGCAAGGTGATCACGGAAAAAATGATCGTTCAGTAATTTTATCATAAAACAAATTCATTGTTATTTGATTAACAATGAATTTGTTTTTGTATCTTTGCAATCGCAAACGATTCAGAGAAACAGTTCATTTACATATAATCTGGTTCTTCAGGGCAGGGTGAAATTCCCGACCGGCGGTATAGTCCGCGACTTCCCGGTTGTCCGCAGCAAGAGTAAGCCTCCTGCCTGCCTCAATCCCGGGAACTGAGCCGTTGAAATTACGGCGCCGACAGTAAAGTCTGGATGGAAGAAGAATCGTATTTAATCTGACCATTTATCACGTTAAATAGGATTGAGCCCTGTTGCATT
>SESB01000249.1_pt1 | contig 40315 bp, 41 predicted proteins | sample 3171441 | NCBI WGS metagenome assembly SESB01 (sample SAMN06051867, study PRJNA518727) | freshwater metagenome | biome: subpolar coniferous forest; feature: holomictic lake; material: water; isolation source: holomictic Lake 227, 6 m depth | place: Canada: near Kenora, Ontario | collected...
CAATATAAAATAATCAGGTAATAAATCAAAAGGGAAGCGAGGAAAACAGGAAAATATAAACCTGGGCATGTGGCGGATGAACTTTTGTCCAAACACCATAATACCTCATTCCTATAGAGATGACATCCTGTCTTTTTCTTATATTTCGCCAAATTTTTATCACAAGTAACTGCGGACCTTATGAGCCTGATGATCAGTGTTTCGGGGATTAGAGGAATTGTTGGCGAAAGTCTTACACCGAAAAATCTCTCCACATTTGCAATGGCTTTTGCTGCCTGGGTTCTTGAGAAAAAAAATGATCGCAACGACAGTACCCTGAAAAAAAAGCCTCAAATTGTTATCGGCAGGGACACAAGGCCTACTGGCAAAGCTATCGGTAACCTGATCAGCAATACTTTAGCTCTTTGCGGGTGTGATGTCATTGATATCGGCATTGCGACAACTCCTACGGTTGAATTAGCCGTGACCGCTGAAGCTGCAGATGGCGGTTTGATTATTACAGCATCGCACAACCCTGTAGCTTGGAATGCACTTAAAATGCTTAATCGCAATGGTGAATTTTTAAGTGGGGATGAGGTTGGGGAACTTCTTGAAATTGCCGAAAAAGAGCTGTTTGTCTATGCTGTTTGGGATGCTATAGGGACTATCTCTCAAAATGACCGTTATGATAACGAGCATATAGAAAAAGTGCTTGAACTGCCCTGTATTGATCCTGATTCAATTGCAGCCCAGAAATTCAGAGTTCTTGTGGACTGTGTTGAAGGTGCAGGCTATGCTGTTGTTCCGCAACTTTGCAGCCGACTCGGTATAGAGAACATTGTTCCCGTAGCATGTGGAGGAAGTGGTCTTTTTCCCCGGAACCCCGAACCGATTGAAGAAAATCTATCGAGTACAATAGCGGCGCTCAAAGCAAGCAATTGCGATTTTGCTCTTGTTGTTGACCCGGATGTTGATCGGCTCGCGGTAATTTGTGAAGATGGTTCGCTGTTTGGAGAAGAGTATACGCTCGTTGCCTGTGCTGATTTTTACCTTAAACACAAACTCGGTCCGGTTGCCAATAACCTTTCGAGCAGTCGTGCGCTGCGAGATATCGCAGAGAAGTATGGTGTTGAATGCTATAGTGCAAAAGTCGGAGAAGTCAACGTGACTGAACTCATGAAGAAAATGGGCGTGGTCATCGGAGGAGAAGGGAACGGAGGAGTAATTCTGCCTGAGTTGCACTATGGCAGGGATGCCTTGGCGGGTATAGCGCTCTTCGTCCAGGCATTCACTCTCTGGCGTACAAAAAATAACGGAGGGCTGCTTTCTGAATTCAGGCGACAGTTTCCTGACTATGTTATGTCGAAACAAAAAATAATACTTGGTTCAGCTGACCGTAGTTCACTTGAAAAAATATTTAATGATATTGCCAAGCATTACCATAACGCCAAGGCAAACACACTTGATGGACTAAAACTTGATTTTGCCGATAGCTGGGTTCATTTACGGCCGTCAAATACTGAACCTATTGTTAGAATCTATGCGGAAGCGCCGACAAAGGCACAGGCAGATAAACTTGCAGGCGAACTGAAGCATGCTATAGAGACAAGGGCGCATAAGCTTTGAATGGTCTGGCAAAGGTATTTTTTTCCCCGAATATTTCATGAGTAACGACTCGACAAAAAAAAGTTTCAAGCCGCAACAGGATGAAACGCTTCAAAAAAAGAGAAAGGGCTCAGTTGATCGCTATATTATCACCCGCCTTTTAGCGTACCTGAAACCTTATAAAGCTCTTATTACTGCAGCTATTGCGCTTACGATTGCCGGTTCCTTTCTGGGACCGTTACGGCCTTACCTGACCAAAATTGCTATTGATGATTATATAGCCAAGGGAGATCTCAAGGGACTTGCTGTAATAAGCATTTTTCTTGCCGCTGCTATTATTCTTGATGGTGTAAAACAGTATATCACAACCTGGTGGACACAAATAATCGGCCAGAAAGCTGTTTTCGACATCCGGATGGATATTTTCACCCATTTGCAAAAACTGCCTTCAAGGTTTTATGACCGGAACCCCATAGGACGGCTGATCACCCGATCGACCAATGATGTAGAATCGCTGAATGAAATGCTTTCGAGCGGAATAATCACAATACTCGGAGACATCCTGCAGCTCTTTTTTATTGTTGTGCTTATGGTATGGATAGACTGGCAATTGACTCTGATAGTCTTGAGCATTCTTCCACTGATGATTTATGCCACCATAACCTTCAAAAACAGGGTTCGGGCGGCTTTTCAGGATGTCCTCACCCATCTGGCCCGTTTGAACACGTTTTTTCAGGAGCATATTACCGGCGTAACCATCGTGCAATTGTTTAACCGTGAAGAACGTGAATTCAGAAAATATGCGGCTATCAATGCTGACCACAGAGATGCAAATATTCGGACTGTCTTTTATTTCTCTATCTATTACCCGCTCATAGAGGTTTTAAGCGCTGCTGCTGCGGGTCTTGTGATCTGGTACAGCGGTATCCGCCTGCTCAAAGCTGATCTTACTATTGGTGTGGTTATTTCGTTTGTGCAGTATATCTGGTTGTTTTTTAGGCCCCTGCAGCATCTTTCCGACAGATTTAACGTTATACAGACCGCTATCGCAAGTTCAGACCGCATAATCAGACTGCTCGATGAAAAGGAAGGTATAGAAGATCCGTCCGAGCTGCATCATATATTGACATTCAAGGAGAGCATCGTCTTCAACAATGTCTGGTTTGCTTATGACCAGGAAAACTGGGTCTTGAAGGATATCTCGTTTGAAATAAAACATGGGGAAAAAATTGCAATTGTCGGAGCTACTGGAAGCGGAAAGACCACTCTTATCAATATCCTCTCAAAACTTTATCCTTTTGCAAAGGGGTCTGTTACCATTGATAGTATTCCGCTACAGGAGATACAGGAACATTCATTGAGAAAGCTTGTCGGTGTTGTGATGCAGGATGTTTTTCTGTTTTCGGGTACTATCAAAGAAAACCTTGCATTTGGCAATCCTGGCGTTTCTGACGAATCAATACGTGATGCGGCAAAAATTGTAGGTGCTGACAGGTTTATTGATCAGCTTCCCGGAAATTATGAGTATAAGGTACTTGAAAATGGAACAGGTCTGTCTTCGGGACAGAAACAGCTGATAGCGTTTGTCCGGGCGCTTCTTTACAATCCGGAAATTCTTGTTCTCGATGAAGCCACAAGCTCGGTCGATACTGAAACTGAAACCCTTATCGATTCGGCTACTGCCCGTTTGATGAGTAACCGCACCTCCATTATTATTGCCCACAGACTTTCGACGGTTCAGAAAGCGGACAGAATTATTGTGCTGCATAAAGGAGTTATCAGAGAAACAGGAAACCATCAGGAACTGCTTGCAAAAAGAGGTCTGTACTACAAGCTTTATCTGCTGCAGCACCCCGAACAATCGCCATTTCAAGAGCGGAACTACATTTAAAGACTGCTATCCCGTAGCACACTGACCGGCTCAAGTTTAGCCGCTCTTGCTGAGGGAAGAATAGCTGCAAGAGTGCTGATGAGGACTGTTACACCGATCACCAAGAAAAAATACACCGGATTATAGGACATACTGAAACCGGTTTTGGTCAGTGGTCCTTGTGAACTTTCGATTGGAAGACTGGCAAATATATTGATTGATCCGATAGCAAGTACTCCCCCGACAAGAGCTCCAGCCAAGCCTACAATAAACCCCTCAAGAATAAACATACTGACAAGCTGCAGGGCCGAAAATCCCAAAGACTTCATTATTGCAATGTCTCGACTCTTTTCAAAAACTGTTGTAACCAGAATATTTGCCACTCCAAAACCGGAAACGATCCCTACAAAAGCCACAAGAGAAAAAACTATATAACCGATACGTGCAAAAAGGACAAGGATACTTGCATTTTCCTCTTGCCAGGTCAGGCAGCGATATCCAGTAATTTTTTCAAGATCTCTAGCAAGAAGAGCGTTATCAAAGGGATCAGCTACTTTCAATGCTATACCTGAAACCTTGTTTGAAGGATATCCTTCAATTATCTGAGCGAGCTTGAGAGAAACCATAACACTGTTATCAACCGCATTAATACCTGAAAAAAAAATACCTGCCACCTTGCACTGCCTGCTTTTTCCTGAAGCTGGAATAATGATAACCTCATCATTCAGCTTGAGATTCATATCTCTTGCTACCGTTCGCCCTACAAGAAGCGCATTGTGTGTTTTTTCAAACACAGAGATGTCTCCACCAAGCAGCTTTTTTTTAATTCCACTTATGGCATCTTCTTTTTCAATCAGTACTCCTTTAAGAAGAAGAGGCTGGTTGCGACTGCCTTTTATAGCCATAACCTGTGACTCAACATAAGGAGAGGCTGCAAGAACATTTTTTTCATACTGAGGCAAACTAAAGACACTGAGTATCTGTCGATAATTCCGCACTTCTTCTCGCTCCAGCTTCTGAATATTATTTTCGACAAAAGCTACTGTTGCATCCTTCTGACCTTCAAGGATATTGACCGGCATAGGGTGAATTTTTTCGCCTTTAACTGTTATATGTGGAGCAACATTCACAATGGTTTCGATAAAAGAATCAAGGAGTCCCCTTGTAAGGGAATTCGTTGTAATCAGCACCATAGTGCTTATGGCAACACTGAAAATAGTTGTCAATGTCTGGCGGCGACGGCCGAGAAGATGACGAACTGCTATATCAAACAATGTTTGCAGCATAATAAAGCCACTGAGAGATACGGTAAAAGGTTATGGTATATTTTTATATTAAGTTATACTTTTAACATCAAGTATCACAAATCCTGCAACAGGGATCATATCCTATTGGCACCAGCAACAGCATGATTGATAAAGCAAGCAATATAACAATAGAGCGCAAGCACAGCCATGTTGACATATGCCTGAATTGCGATGTTGCATTTAACCGGAAAACGACAGGGCTTGAGCAGTTTCACTTTGAGCATAATGCGCTCCCTGAAATAAGGTTCTCTGATATAGACCTTTCAACGAGCTTTCTCGGCAGAAAAATTGGTGCTCCGCTGATGATTTCCTCAATGACCGGCGGATACAGCGAAGCCGCAGCTTTAAACCAGCACCTTGCTGAGGCTGCTGAGCGGTTCGGAATTCCACTTGGCGTCGGAAGCATGCGGCAGGCCCTTGAAAACAAAGCACACAGGGAAAGTTTTGCTGTTGTAAGAAAGTACGCTCCTTCTATTCAGATTTTTGCAAATATCGGCGCTCCTGAAATTGCTAAAGGCCTAACCGACAACGACATCAACATTTTGCTTGACCTCCTTAAAGCTGATGGCCTGATTGTTCACCTGAATGCCGCCCAGGAACTTTTTCAGCCTGAAGGGAATACTGATTTTAAAAATGTTCTTGAACAGCTTTCCATCATCTCAGCAAAAATACCTGTACCGGTCATTGTTAAAGAAGTTGGCTGCGGCATATCGTCATCTGTGGCACGTCGGCTCATTGAGGCAGGTGTAAAAGTTATTGATGTTGCCGGTGCCGGAGGCATAAGCTGGCAGAAAGTTGAAGAAGTGCGCTATACAAGACAGTTTGGCCAGGATGCTCGTTTCAGCATACCGGCTCTCGATGAGCTTATGGACTGGGGAATTCCGACAGCGCAGTGCCTCCTTGACATCAGTGCACTCAAACAAGAGATTCCTGAATACAACGCTATTGAAATTATTGCTTCAGGTGGTATTAAAAGCGGTATTGATATCGCAAAATCATTAGCACTTGGAGCGCGACTTGCCGCATCGGCAAGGTATATTCTTAAAGCCCTTCATGATGGTGAACTTGAAACAACCCTTGACGCATGGCTGAATGATCTTAGAGCAGTAATGTTCCTGACCGGAGCCGCCAATATTGAGCAACTCCGCAATAAGAGCCTTATCATTAAAACCTGACTACAATACAATAATGAATATGCCCATTACACAGGAACTTGTAGAAAAAAAGTATCACCTCTATCTTTCAAGGATAAATAAAGCTCTGGGAAGTTGTTTCGATAAAGAGATTCCTGCCACCCTTTATGCACCGGCAAGATATATTCTTGAAGGAAAAGGAAAAAGAATTCGTCCTTTTCTGACCTTGCTTGCTTCAGAAGCGATATGCGGTTCTTCTGAAAATGCTCTCCATGTTGGGCTTGCTGTTGAAATCCTCCATAACTTTACCCTGATACATGACGACATTATGGACCAGGCGGATCTTCGACACGGAAGGCCGACTGTTCATAAACAATGGGACGTCAATGCTGCAATCCTGACCGGAGATATGATGATTGCCTACGCCTATGAATATGCTTTAAAAGCCAAAAGCAACCGCCACGCGGAACTCATCCACATCCTCAATGATGCCAATATCACCATTTGTGAAGGACAGGCTCTCGATATGGAACTTGAGGGGAAACAGGATGCCTCTATTGAAGACTATCTTGATATGATTTCAAAAAAAACAGGACGTCTTATTTCCGCTGCACTTGAAGCTGGCGGGGTTGCCGGTAATGCAACAGATGAACAGCTTCAGCATCTGGTTATTTACGGTGAAAAAATCGGCAGAGCATTCCAGATTCAGGATGATTATCTCGATATTATGGCTGTAAATGGAAAGTCCGGCAAAATGGCTGGCGGTGACATCATTAATGGCAAAAAGACCTACCTTCTCCTGCGATCATTAGAACTGACAACAGGCACTGATCGTGATCTTCTGCAGTCTATTATTACTCATAAAGGTATCAGTGCCGACAGGGTTGCTGATGTGAAGGCGGTCTATGAACGGTGTGGGGTTCTTAAAGAAACATCCGAACTGATTAACTTTACTACAGAGGAAGCTCTCTCCGCAGTCGACCACCTCCCTCATGCCGAAGGAAGAGAATATTTGAAAGGGTTTGCAAACATTCTCATGAAAAGAGACTTTTAGCCCGACATGCGTTTATTCCCCCATCGCATCACATGGAAAAGAATATTCTGCTGCTTGTCCTGACTCTTATTCCGGGCATTGGCCCGGCAAGGATCAAAGCAATCACCGCTCATCTGCAGAACAGACTGACGGATATCCTTCATGCTGAACCAGCTGATCTCATGCTGATTTCCGGAATTGGAGAACCTCTGGCTCGACAGATTTACACTTTTCTTCACCATAAGGTTACAAGATTGGAAGCCGAGAATACCGTTGAAAAGCAGCTTTCAGAACTTGATACCTATAATGCAAAAGCAATAACAATCCTTGATTCTGATTATCCTTTCCTGTTAAAGGAAATATACGATCCGCCGTCCTGCCTCTTCGTACGTGGAACACTTCCGCCTGCAACCATGCCTTCGCTTTCTATTGTAGGCACCAGACAAGCATCACTGTACGGCAGACAATGTACGGCGATGCTATGCAAGGATCTGGTCAACTGTGGCGTAAGCATTTTCAGTGGAATGGCTTATGGAATTGATACCGCAGCACATGCTGCAACTCTTGAATACGGAGGGCTGACTGTTGCAGTCCTTGCAACTGGGGTTGACACAATATATACCGATCCAAAAGGAAAGCTCTGGCCGAAAATCATCGAACATGGAGCACTCATTTCCGAAGAATGGATTGGCTCCAAGCTTTCTCCAGGAAAGTTTCCAAAACGAAATCGAATTATATCCGGGATTTCGTCAGGAACTCTTGTTGTGGAATCCGATCTTAAAGGCGGTTCTCTGATTACAGCTGCATCAGCGCTTGAGCAGAATCGGGAAGTATTTGCTGTACCTGGCAGCATTTTCTCCCGAACGTCACGAGGTACAAACCGGCTTATCCAGCAAGGACAGGCTAAAGCAGTCATGACGGTAGAGGATATCATCAATGAACTTGGACCGAACTTTATAAACAGTAATAGAGCAAAACAGGCTGTCCCGTCTTGCGCTCCCCTCTACAGCCTTAGCACTGCTGAAGAGTCGATCCTGCAATGCATGGGTCCGGAACCTGTTCATGTCGATGCACTTGCATCGGCAACAGCGCTTGATATTTCCTCCCTGCTGGTGCATTTGTTTGAGCTGGAACTTAAAGCGGCAATCACGCAGCAGGCAGGACAGTTTTTCCAGAAAAAGGGATTTTAAACCATTGTCCACAAAAGATTTGAGATACAATCAGGTTGCCGTCGTGATATTTTTTCCATCTCCTCTTCTTCGTTAATTTTGGCTTTTCAGCTTTTTATAGTTTTTTAGCAGGGAATTCTTACCTTTGAATGTATAATTGTGACCACTTTGAAATTATACGGTATCGACTTATTAATATGATAACCTTAACCATGAAATTGATGAATCATTTAAAAAGATTTATGCCCATATCTCGCCGGATTATTATGGCGGTTGTCCTAAGCCTGGTGCTGGTTATGCCTCAAGCATTTGCCGCACAGGAAAGTGGAAAAGTCGGCGTTGTTGATTCAGGAAAAATCCTGCAGCAGCTGCCTGAAACAAAACAGGCTGAAACCACTTTACAGTCAACAGCTGCACCACTTCAGAAAGAGCTTGACCGCATGAATCAGGACTATCAAAAATCTGTTGCCGCCTACCGCCAGCAGGCAGCTTCTTTATCAAAAGCAGCAAGAGACGCAAAAGAAAAGGATCTGAACCTTAAAGGACAGGCACTTGAAAAATACCAGCAGGAAAAATTCGGACGTGGCGGCATTATTGAAAAGAAACAGCAGGAACTTCTGATCCCGATTCGCCAGAAAGTATTGTCAGCAATCGAATCAATTGCAAAAAAAGATGGCATCACTCTTGTAATTGAGAAAAGCGCTTCCGTCTATGTAACACCTGAATACGATCTCACCTTCAAGGTGATGAACCAACTGAACATCAAGTAATTATTTCCTGATTTGAAAAGAGTTGTTGTTCTTTTTCTGAATGTGATTATACTCCTGGCATCGGGATGCGGCGAACCCCAAAAGGAACGCCGTTCTCCCGAAACCGGTTTTATAGGCATCAATCATCCCGTTCAGGAAAGCTGGACAGTACGACTTGACCTTACTGAGTCGGGTGTAAAACGAGGAGTTATTGAAGCCGGACATGCTGCGGAGTACAGAACCGGTAACGGAAATGAACACCATCTTGACAAAGGAATCAAGGTTTTTTTCTTTGACATCACTGGCAGTGCTACAACGACAATAACCGCCGAAAAGGCTGTTATTCACGACAATCAGGATATCGAGGCTCAAGGAAATGTTGTTATCACCTCCGGTGGTACAACAGTCATAAAAACCGAGTATATCAAGCGGACCAGCAAAGATAAAATGATTCGTTCAGATAAATATGTTACCATAATCAAGCCGGATGAAACCATAACTGGCCAGGGTTTTGAAAGTGACCAGGCTTTGAAAAAGTACCGGATTTTCCGTGGAAGCGGAAAAGCATTTATAAAATAATATTGAAGGTTGTCCGTTCATGAAATTACATGTATTAAAATCAAAAATCCATAACGCTATAGTTACCAGCGGAGATCTCGAGTATGAGGGAAGCATCACTATCGACAATGAGCTTCTTGAAATGGTCGATATGATTCCGAACGAAAAGGTTCTTGTTGTCAATAACAACAATGGAGAGCGCTTTGAGACCTACATTATTAAAGGTGCTCATGGCTCAAGAGAAATTCAGCTCAATGGAGCAGCTGCCCGATGTGCACTCGTCGGTGATGAAATTATTATTATGACATTCGCAACAATGGACCCGGAAGAGGCACGTAACCATAAACCGATGGTTCTTATTGTTGACAAAATGAACAACCCGAAAAGTCGGCACAAAGTTGGCGAACAAGGTGAACAGTTATAGTCGGACAGATAAGCATTACGCAATCGAAAACTAATCAATGGCACTTGCAATAATCATTATGGCTGCCGGGAAAGGTACAAGGATGAATTCGGACCTTCCCAAGGTACTGCATCATGCAAATGGACGTCCGCTTATTGAATATGTTCTAGATACATCATTAGCGCTTGACCCTGATAAGGTTGTTATGATTATCGGGCACCAGGCAGAAAAGGTAAAAACCGCTATTGAACGATACGGTGTAAGCACAGCACTACAGGAACCTCAGTTGGGAACCGGCCATGCCGTAATGCAGGCAGAAGATCAATTGAGGGATTTTGAGGGAGAAGTCCTCATTCTTTCCGGTGATGCGCCCCTCGTGAACATCCAGACCCTTAAAAAGCTTATTGTATTTCACCAGTCAAGGTATGCGGCAGCGACCGTGCTGACAGCTGACATCAGCGATCCTACTGGATACGGAAGGGTAATTCGACAAGAAAACAGTGACAGCGTTCTTAAAATTGTAGAGCAAAAGGATGCCACTGAAAATGAACTGGCGGTCAGAGAAATTAATTCAGGTATTTACGTCTTCAACGCACCTGTACTTTTTGAAGCGCTTGGGCAAATCACGACCAACAATGCTCAAAAAGAGTACTATTTAACCGATGTTTTCGGTATCTGTTTTCAGAGTGGAAAAAGAGTTTGTGCTTTTAAAACTGATAATCCGAATGAGATTATAGGCATCAATACGCTGGAACAGTTGAAAGATGCTGAACAACTGCTACTGGAACCGCAAGGATAAAACAGCATCGTTTTTGCTACTTTCTGGTACGACGAGGCTTTTTGGCCTCAATTCTGTCAACCATTTTCTGCCGGGTAGGAATGGCGTTAGTGTTTGGAGAGGATATATCGATATCCGGGCTGTCGCTCTGAATGCCGGTTTCATGCATGGAATAGAACTCTACAAGATTGCCGTCAGGATCCATGACAAAAAAAGCTCTGCCTTCCCGACGATGAGACGGCCGGGTTACTATATGGACACCTCTATCATCAAGATAGTCAACTGCTGCACCTACTTCAGCGTCTGAAGCAAGCCTGAACCCGAAATGATCAACTCTGATATCTCTGGCTTGTGGCGAACCTGGTGTTTCCGCCTTCACAAGCACCAGCATATCTGAGTTAATGCGTAAATAGGAAATGTTTGCTCCAACCCGGTGATCAAGCTTTAAACCGAGAATACCACCATAAAATTCTTCAGCCAGACGCAAATCATTGACTCGAAGGGTAATCTGATTAATCCCCGTCAGTTTCATCATCTTCTTCAGTAATAACTACCTTTTTTTCAGTCGGCTTATCAATAGTGTAATCGTATTTATGCTCGAAGTAGTCAGTAACTGCTTTATGTGACGATTTTTCCCGACACTCAAATTCAAGACTGATTGCTATCTGTTCTGGAAATACCTTGTCAGATTCAGATTCGCTGGTCGGGTTACGTGTCATATCCTTCCAGGGAAGGAGTCTTTCTTCAAGTTCTGCACGCTCATCGTCGTGCAATCTTTTTGCTTTTTTTGAGATCGCGACCACAGTTTCATACAAATTCGAGTGCCCACTTCTCAGTTTGTTCAAGTCCACAGGTTTAACTGACATTGCACTTTATTTTACTCGTTGGAAAGAAATTTATTGATTATAGCTGTAACAGCATCTACTGCAGTATCAAGATTGTCATTCACGACAACCTGATCAAACCTGTCAGCAAACTCCAGCTCCAGCTTTGCCCTGTCGAGACGTGCTTTCAGACTTTCTTCATCTTCACTCTCACGACCTTTAAGTCTCTGTTGTAAAACCTCCATACTTGGGGGCTTTATAAACAGCAATAACGAATTATCAGGAAAAATCTTTTTGAGATTCAGGGCCCCTTTCACATCAAGATCAAGCAATATACTGACGCCTGAATCAATGACCTGAAGTGTTTTGTCGAGCAACGTACCGTAATGGTTTCCAAAAAAATACTCATGCTCAATAAACCCGCCCCCGCGAACCTTTTCTTCAAATTCTTCTTTGCTCAAAAAATAATAGTTGGCACCATCTATTTCTCCTTGCCTTTTCTGCCTGGTTGTCGCAGAAACAGAAAATCTGATACCCGGTATTCGATCAAGGACCAGCTTTGCAATGGTAGATTTGCCGGTACCCGATGGAGCTGAAAAGACAATCAGTTTACCCTGTTTTTTCAGCTCTTCAACCATTGTAATTACTCTATATTTTGCAGTTGCTCCCTGACTTTTTCAAGATCTTCTTTTATCTGGACAATTTTCTGCGAAATTTCTGCGTTCTGCGATTTCGATGCAATAGTGTTTGCTTCGCGCAACTGCTCCTGAAGCAGAAAATTCAGTTTTCTTCCAGTGCCGCTTTCGTCATTATTCAGTTCTTCGATAAAAAACTTGTTATGGCTGGCAAAGCGTGTCAACTCTTCGGTTATATCGAGTTTGTCAGCGGCAAGAACCAGTTCCATTTCAAGACGGTCGCGACTGTAAGTTAAATCCTTTCCAGCCACAGCCTCAACCTTTAACGCAAGTCTTTTCCTTACGGTCTCAAGATTGTCGGTTGCCAGGAAAGTAACCTGTACCAGAGTCTTTTCGATCTCGGCAATTCGCGCAGTAAAATCGATTGAAAGCTCTTCACCTTCCCGGCGCCGCATTGCCTTGAGGCGATCGATTGCTTCCTGCAGAAGATTTTTGGCTATAGGCCACAGCTTATCAGAACTGTCAATAGATGTGGCGCCATTATCGAATATTTCCGGAAAACGGAGCAAATGCTCAAGATGAATCGGAGTGTCAAGATCGGCCTCTTTTTTAAGAGTATCAAGCAATCCTTTATATGCTTTTACCTTTGCAACGTTGATGCCCATAGAGATGGGCTGTTCTTCGTCAAGCTGGACCTGAATAAATGCAGATATCTTGCCTCTCTGAAAATGCGCCCGAATCATTTCACGAACTTCGAGCTCAAAAGATAGAAGTTGACGGGGAAGTTTTACGCTGATCTCTGCAAACCGGTTGTTAACTGAGCGCAGCTCAACGAGTGTCTTTACTCCACTTTCAACTGACTCAGCACTGCCATACCCGGTCATACTTTCCAACATAGTGTCCCTTGCTCTCTTCTGATTGTTACAAAGATACCGACCCGTTCGCCTTGTTTATTTGCGAAGATCAAGTTCGCCAATCACTTTGCGGTAACGATCTATATTGACATTTTTAAGATAGTTCAGCATTTTCTTGCGCTTGGCTACAAGCATAAGAAGACCACGACGGGAGTGCTTGTCCTTAGGATGAAGCTGAAGATGACCGGTAAGATCAGTAATCCTGCGGGTATATAAGGCAACCTGAACCTCAGATTTTCCTGTATTCTTCTCAGAAGCTCCGAATTGCGTGATTACTTCTGCTTTAAATTCTTTTGTCAGGCTCATATCTCTACGTTTGTTATGTTAAATCGCTTGATTTGTAATATAATATTATTAACAATACAACTCCACCGTTTTTTTATCTTTTTCCAGCTGATTTTTAAGTTCTTCAAGTGATGAAAATTTTCTCTCCTCCCTGATAAACTTGAGCAAATTGAACCCAAGGTTCGATCCGTAAAGATCTCCGCTATAGCCGAGAATATTGGCTTCCACCGTTTTAATACCTTCCGAAGAAACCGTCGGTCGCACACCTATATTCATCATTGCTTTAAATAGAGTCCCTTTAATTTCCGTCTGAGCGAAATAAACTCCCGAACGCGGCAACAGCTTGTCCTGGTCTGAAAGCTTAATATTGACGGTCGGAAATCCCAAGTCGCGTCCACGCTTGTCGCCGTCAACAACTGTGCCGCTGATGATATAGGGAGATCCGAGAAATTCATTAGCCTCCTCAATCATTCCGGCTTCGAGGAGAGCCCTGATCCTTGTGCTTGAAAAATGTTCATTGCCAATACGTACTTCATCAACAACCTTAACATCAAATCCAAGCTCAGTCCCCAAAGATTCAAGAGTTCTGACACTGCCGCTCCGTTCACGGCCAAACGCATGGTCATAACCGATGATGATGCTTTTAGCGCAAAGCTGCCTGAAAAGCACATTCCTTATAAAATCGTCTGAAGTTCGTGATGCAAAATCGGGTGTAAACCGGATAATAAAAAGCAGGTCTATTTTTTCTCTTGCAAGAAGATCTATTTTTTCTTCCAGAGTGGTCAGAAGTCCAAGCGGACCGGAAACTGCTCCCTTAAGGACTCTTCTCGGATGGGGTTCAAAAGTGACAAGCACACTGCGAAGATGACGGGCAGTGGCAATGGATACCATACGGGCAATAATCTGCCGATGACCTTTATGGACTCCATCATACGAGCCAACCGTCACAACAGATCCATCGCGAGACAGATCAGCTGGTAATCCGGAACCGTAGCTGTAAACACGATCATTGTCATACTCCACAATACGCATATATTCACTTAACTCCCTTCACCCGTTGGGGTAGTTGATACCTGCTGACGAATTGTTTCAAGAGTCTCTGATACGGTTTTAGCGTCACAAAGACTGTAGGGACCAATAGATACACGTCTCAGTGCGGCAAGATATCCACCAACACCAAGGAGAGAACCAAACTCATGGGCTATAACCCTGATATAGGCGCCCTTCGAGACATGCAGAATAAAATAAACCATCGGAAGCTCAATGCGGATAACTTCAAAGCGGTAAATGACAATCTCTTTTGCTTTGCGTTCTTTGATAACCTTTCCCTTGCGAGCATGTTCGTAGAGACGTTTTCCCTCATGCCAGGCAGCCGAATACATGGGTGGCTGCTGCAGATGCTTTCCAACAAAGCCTGCTGCAAGAGATCTGATCTGTGACTCAGTCAGGTGATCTGTTGTGCAATGACCATATTCAGGGGTCTCAACATCATGGCTATCCGTCATGACGCCAAGCTTTATGACGCCATCGTAAACCTTGTCAAGGACTTCAAGACCGGATATTTCTTTGGTTTTGCGTCCGGTAGCAAGAATAAGCAAGCCTGTTGCCTTTGGATCAAGTGTCCCGCAATGTCCCACTTTTCGCTTAAGGCCGCAATTTTTGAAGGTATTTCTGACTTTTGCAACAACATCGAACGATGTCCAATCCAAAGGCTTATCTATCAGCAGAAAATCACCCTCATCATGAATGATGCTTTCAGTAATACTGTTCATCCATGCAAACTGTTTACAAAACTCTGTTAATCACTCTGAACGGAACCTTTTCTGACTCCATTCAAAAGCTGCTCAATCCTGTTTGCACGCTCATAGAGGTGATCTTCATGAAATTCAAGTTCAGGAATTCGCCTGAATTGATGCCGGATTTTCGATGAAAGTATCATTCTGATACTTTTCGTTTCATCCGACAAAAATGCCATGGTTTTTTGCTGTTCTTCTGCTGAACCGATTATTGAAACATAGACCCTTGCAATGCTCAGATCAGCAGTAACTTTCACATCGACGACGGTAACAATCGCACCGCCGCGAGGAAGCTCCTTGAGAAGGATAGCTCCAAGCTCCTGCTGGAGGAGCGATGCAACTCTTTCTGTACGTATCGACATAAATCAGCAGGCCATTTACAGTTTTCTTTTTTTCTCGACAATCTTATAGGCCTCGACAACGTCACCAACCTTAATATCATCATAGTTCTTGAGGCTCATACCGCACTCATAGCCGGCATCAACTTCCTTGACATCATCCTTGAAACGCCGCAGCGCTGCAAGCTGTCCTTCGTATATCTGTACGCCGTCACGAAGCAGGCGAACCTTGGAGTCGCGGAAAATTTTACCTTCAAGCACATAACATCCCCCGACATTACCGATTTTCGGCACCTTAAAGACCTGACGAACCTCGAGTGATCCGAGGCTTTCCTCATGAAGTTCCGGAGAAAGCATCCCCTCAAGCGCTTTTTCAACATCTTCAAGCACATGGTAGATGACGCTGTAGAAACGGACATCAAGATCCTCTTTTTCTGCAAGCTTTTTAGCGTTGACGTTCGGCCTTACCCTGAATCCAATAATAATGGCATCAGAAGCAGCTGCAAGCAAGACGTCAGTTTCAGTAATCTGTCCAACGCCCTGGTGAATAATCTGTACCTTGACCTCTTCGTTCTGAATCTTCATAAGTCCATCAGCCAGCGCCTGAATAGATCCATCAGTATCCGCCTTTATAATGACACTCAACTCTTTCATGAGCCCTTCCTTGATCTGGCGGGCAATACTGTCGAGTTTTACTCGCGTACTGCGGCGGAAATCATGCTCACGGCGAATAACCTGGCGTTTCTGGGCCAGATCACGGGCATCCCTGTCTGAAGACATAACCGTCAACGCGTCGCCCGACTGAGGAAGATCCTCAAATCCAAGCACTCTGACCGGCTGGGAAGGGTTGGCATAGAGAATTCTCTTGCCCCGTTCATCCATAAGAGCTCGGACCTTGCCCATAGTATTGCCGGCAACAAAAGGATCTCCGACTTTAAGAATTCCACGCTGCACCAACACCGTTGAAATAACTCCCTTACCTTTATCAAGTTCTGACTCTACAATTATACCGCTGGCGTTGATTTCTTTAGAGTAGTTCCCTCTAAGTTCGCGCATTTCGGCTTCGGTCAAGACCTTTTCCATTAGTTCGGCAATCCCGAGACCTTTTTTGGCCGAAATTTCCTGGCACTGATACTCTCCACCCCATTCTTCGACAAGCACTCCGGCTTCAGAAAGCTGGGTTTTGATCTTTTCTGGGTTGGCTTCGACTTTATCTATTTTATTAAGCGCAACGACAATCGGCACTCCGGCAGCCTTGGCATGGTTAATAGCCTCTATGGTCTGAGGCATAACACTATCGTCTGCAGCAACAACAAGAATAACAATATCAGTTACCTGAGCACCCCTTGCACGCATGGCGGTAAAAGCTTCATGGCCAGGCGTATCAAGAAACGTTATTTTTCTGCCATTTTCATCCGAGACTTCGTATGCACCGATATGCTGGGTAATGCCGCCTGATTCACCGGCAACAACTTTACTGCTGCGAATATAATCGAGCAGTGAAGTTTTTCCGTGATCAACGTGTCCCATGATGGTGACAACAGGAGGACGTGTCTGCAGATCTTCTTCCGCATCCTCCTCCACAACAACCGCTGTTGCCTCAACCTCTGAAATGAACTCCGCTTCAAACCCGAACTCCAACGCTATCAGCTCAATCGATTCTTTATCAAGTCTCTGATTGATTGTAACAAACTTGCCGAGAGAAAAACACTTCTGGATAATCTCCTTAGCCGTTATTCCCATAAGCTCAGCAAGTTCATGGGGGGATGCATACTCAGTCACCCTGACAATCATCCGCTGAGACTCGCGGAAGGCCTCGTCCTCTTCGTGCTCGCGCTCACGTTCGCTACGACGCATCTTGCGAAACTTCTGACGCGAACCAGTACTGCTGCGGTCGTCTATACCACTGATTGTCTTTTGTATGTTCGCTGAAATAACCTTGTCATCAACCTGAGGCTTATTTTTTTTCTTGCCTTTTTTCTTTTTGATACCTGCACCCTCTCCAGCTACAACCGGAGCAGGCTTGACATCAGCCGCAACTTTGGCAGGTTTCTTTGCAACAGGCACTTTCTCTTCTATAATAACTTCATCCGTTGCCGATGCCTTTGGCTCAAACTCATCCTTTAAAGCATCCGCCTGTTCCTTGAAATTCTTTTTACGGTTTTTCTTATTCCTTCCGGCATACATATCAAGAGTACCGAGCACGGTAAGACCACCCATCATCTGAGGGGCATCAAAAGAGACCAGATGCTCATTGACAGTAGGCTCTTCCCTTTGCGGTTCCGGTTCCGGCTCCGAAAGCTCAGGAACAGGAGAAACTTCTATAATTTCAGGAACCTCAACCACAGAAATTTCAGACTCTGGAACCTGATCCGCAGAGTGATTTTTAACGATGTGCTTGCTTTCAGCAACAACTGCTGCGGGAACCGGCGGAGGGCTGAGGGTTTCGCTGAGATGCTTCTCTTTTTCATAAGTTTTTCGAGACTGCTCCTCAAGCCTGGTCAAGCGCTTCTCTTTCTCAGCTCTTATTTTGTTGGTCTCATCGACCATTTTCTTTTCAACGCTGAAATGACCAATAATCATGTCATGCATCTCTTCACTCACCATAGAGGATGTAGAGGCCACCTTGCCCCCTTCCTTTTTGACAAAAAGCAATACATCCTGCGGACTCAACTGCAGCTCTCTGGCTATATCACTTATTCGAAATTTCTTTTCCATGTCCTCAAGGGCCATTACATCCTCCTCTGGATTTATAAACTCTTTACTCTCTATCCACTGTTCCGTCTATGACGGTGTTCCTGTTTCATCCACCGCCAAATCATCCTGTTCCGGCTCAGCATCCTCATCAAAAAGGCCTTCCAAATCTGATTCGGTAAACTGTTCCTTTACAGTTTTATAGATATTTTCGGCAATCTTTTTCCAATAACGCTTTTCTTCCTCGGTCACTTTACGTTCCCTCGGTTTCACGTTGGTCTTGTATGTTTTACCAAATACCGTCTGTTCTTCCGGTTTTGCAGGACCAAGAAGCGCCTGCTCAATTTCGTCAATTCCAGCTTTCAATACCTTTTTAGCCGTATCAAAACCACTGTCCAAAAGTTGGTAAATCATATCATCACCAAACTCTTCACGGAACTCAATAATATCGATATCCGTAGGATCTTCCATAGACTTGTCAATCACATCGCGATAGACGTCGATTTCATAGCCTGTAAGCTTCTCAGCAAGATGAATATTATTGCCGTTTTTTCCGATCGCATATTTAATCTGGTCAGGCTTCAGCATCACCCTTGCTTTACGGGTTTTAACATCAGCATGAACAGTAAGAGGATCAATTTTAGCCGGCTGCATTGCCCTTGAAATATAAATCTCAGGCTCATCAGCATAATAGATAACGTCAATATTTTCGTTATTCAGCTCCTTGACAATGCTCTGAATACGCTTGCCACGGTATCCGACGGTTGCGCCAACCGGATCAATTCTTGCACTGGTTGACTCAACTGCAACTTTTGCCCGCTCACCCGGCACCCTTGCAATAGCTTTAATAACAATAAGACCATCGAGAATTTCCGGTACTTCATGTTCAAAAAGTTTGTACAGAAATCTGTCATCAACTCTCGAAACAATAACCTTCATGCCGCCATCGGTTTTTTCTTTCTCAACCATGCTGCCATCATCAAGCCTGATTTTCGCTTTTTCACGTTCGATACGCTTGACATAAAGCTTCATCCTCGGAGTACGGCGAGGGTTATCTTTTTTCATCATCTCAGCTTTCGGCAACACCAGCTCAACACGATGATCCTTTGAAGTGTTGTAGGTAAAAATAACCTCATTTGCCCGAATCTGGTAAACCTCACCGGCAACAACTTCACCAACTTTCTCAAGACACTCTTCATACACGACAAGACGCTCAAGATCCCTGACTTTTTTCTGAACAGACTGTTTGATAATCTGAATGGATTTGCGGCTCAAATAATCTTCGAGCTTAATCGGTCCTTCTTCGTAAAAATCGCCAATTTCGAGAGAGTCGTCAATTGCCCGTACCTCGGCAAGGCTGATTTCAATGCTTTCTATATCAACTTCCTCGACAATTTTTTTCAGGATATAGACCTCAAAATCGCCCCTTTCAGGGTTAATGAAAATGTTGGATTCCACTTCAGGATCGTAATCCTTTCTGAGCTGCTTCTGGATAATATCCTTAAGAAGATCGGCAATATCCATTTTTACCGCCGCACTTTCGGTGCGCTTGTCCAGAAAGATCTTGGACTGCTCGATTTCGCCAAAAGCACTGGCAATCTGCAACCTCCTGTCCTGACCCTCATCTTTGATCTTCTTTTTGGCCATCTCTTTCTTAATTGTGCATGTTTAAAAGAAAATTTTCACTAACCCCACTAACCCGATATAACCCTTCTATATTTCCGCATCAGGAACCGCGCGAACCACCTTATCGAGATAAAGTTTTACTGCTTCAATTACCGGCTGATGTCCCTTCTTTTTATTGGTTTCAGGCATAATTGCAATCCATGACTGCCCTTCTTCTGAAAGCGATACATCCTTAAGGTGACCATTCAGCTCCACCTGACCGCCATTCTCATCGATATACGTAACCCTGATATATTTTCCGACATGTCTTAAATACTGCCGGGGCAGTATGATCGCCTCACCAAGACCGGGCGAGGAAACAACCAGATCAAAATTTTCTCCAATTAACTCAAGCAGCTCCTCATCACCTTCAAGTCGTTCACGAAGTCTTCTACTCAGATAGGCACACTGATGAATGCGGATGCCATCATCAGCATCAACCAGCAGCTCTATTTTCCGGTTCCGCTCAGTACCTTTTACCTTAAGATCAATAAAATATGCTCCTTCGCCCCGTGTACCAATGGACTCTGCAATTATCTGGAGAACACAATTTCTGATGCGCTCAAGCATGAAAACCCCACACAAACATATTTATTGAAAACAAAAAAGTGGGGAACCCCCACTCTCTGATAAGATAATGCCACCAGTCGTCAAATCAAGTAGGCCAATGTACAAAAAAAGCTGTCAACAGCAAAATAACCTTATGACCCAATTTTTTGCTCGTTGTCTTTGAGGTGGCTATCTATCACTTCATAATCAGTCTCTTCAATATTCTGATCCGAAGAAAAAGATTCCGGCCGATGAGCGGAACTTCTGAGAAACCCTGTAGTAAAAACACGCAAACCAAATTTCAGCACACCTAAAACCAGGCGCAGCAAAAGAAATAAAGCAATAACAAGAAGAATAAATTTAAACATCGCAGGAAAACTGTTATGAACCTTGCAGGTTCGTCACGAAGCTCTCAATAACCCGAGAAGTCTTGTTTCGTTCACACGATACTTGAATGCCTGAATACCGTCAACTGAAATAACCGGAATTTTAAGTCCAAACTCGGCAAGGAGGTCCGAATTATCAGAAATATCGATTTTTTCAAGATCGAATGGCTCTAAAACCTGCACTTTCAGCAGAACATCCATTGCCTCATCACACAAGCAGCACTCTTTTTTTCCATAGAGTGTAACCTTATGTCTTATTTTAGTCATAAGTTAAACAGATCCTTTGCGGCAGGTTCACGCAGAATTTCAAGCACAGCATCCAGTGAAAGAGTGGTCTGTTCAGAGGTAACAAGATTTTTCAACGAATACTGCCCTGTGGTGTATTCTGTTGAGCCGATAAAAAGCGCATAGGATGCCCTCACTTTGTTTGCCTCTCTCATCTGCGCTTTCATGCTTCTTGCTGCCAAATCTATTTCCGTCATAATACCAGCCTTGCGTAACCTGTATGCAACCATAAGTCCATGGTCAATCAGTTCCTGCTGCTGTACAACAACATAAACAAGCGGCCCGTGAGGATTAAGGGCAGCAAAAAGACCCTGCTTTTCCATGGTAATCAACAGTCGCTCCATCCCTACAGCAAACCCTGATGCCGGAACATCCGAAGCATTGCCAAGCTCACGGGCAAGGCCATCATAACGCCCGCCACCGCCTATGGCGTCCTGCGCTCCCAGCTCTGAACTGGTAACCTCAAATGCGGTGTGACAGTAATAATCAAGTCCCCTGACGAGACGATGATCGATTTCATAAGCTATACCCCGTTCTCCGAGGTAAAAAAGTACCTTTTCAAAATCCTCTACAGCCGCCTGATTGAGATAATCGTACAACTTCGGGGCCCCTGCAACAATATCCTGCACTGCAGGATTTTTTGAATCAAGAATCCTCAACGGATTTTTTTCGAGCCTTTCTTTTGATGCCTCATCAAGCAGATGGTGAAACGGTGCAAAATAGGACTGTAATGCTTCGCGGTAACGCAGCCTGTCTTCGGTATCGCCAAGAGTGTTGACCCTCAGTTTTAAACCATGCAGACCAAGCGACTCGAAAACCTGCATCATCAACGTCATAACTTCAGCAACCGCAGCAGGTGATGATACTCCGATAAGTTCAGCCCCAAACTGTGAAAATTGCCGTTGCCGACCAGCCTGAGGCCTTTCTTTTCGAAAAAGCTCACTGATATAGTAAAGCTTGTGAACAGGGCCGAGCGAAAGCAGATTTTTTTGGAGTGCTGCCCTCATTACACCGGCAGTCATTTCCGGACGCAAGGTGAGAGACCGGCCTTTGGGGTCAGGTTGAAACGTAAACATCTCTTTTCCGACAATGTCAGTTGTCGAACCAATGCCTCTCTGAAAAAGCTCCGTATACTCAAAAACCGGTGTCCGTATCTCAGAAAATCCGTAAAGGGAGGCAAGAGAGTGCACTATTCCTTCAACATACTTCCACTGAGCAGCCTCTTCGGGAAAAATATCCCTTGTGCCCTTTACTGCCTGGTACTGCGACATAACTATAAAAATCCTCTGCTGGTAAAATATTATATATGAGGAAGATCTTTTTCCTCTTCCTTGAAAAGCTCAATAACCTCTGCTGCTGATTCGATAAGTATCAGTCTCTGGCGAATATCCTCCCGACCTGCAAGCTTGGTGATACGTCCAAGCAGCTTTAAATGTTCTGCAAGCATATCCTCCGGAGTTGCAAGAAGAAAAACCAGACGAACCGGCTCATTATCAATCGAGTCGAAATTCAAATCACTGCTGAGAGTGGCAAACGCCATAACCGGCTCGGTAACCCCCTCAGTTTTAGCATGAGGAAGAGCTATGCTCTTGCCGATACCTGTTGACATTTCCTGTTCGCGATGTAAAACATCTGCCCGCAATCTGCTGATATCACTCACACCAGCATGGCCCTCCACAAGAGTAATCATCTTTTCTATAACCTGACTTTTTAAGGTCAGGTCGAGATTTAAAACAATATTTTTTTCTGAAAGAAGACCTTCAATTTTCATTCTTTAAACCTCTTGAAAATTAGTAATCCTGTCTGCAGGTAATATATCCCCGGCACCTGAATTTAAACGGATAATATAAAAAAACATTTAACCATTAAGCCAGCGAGCATATTCAACAAAAAAAACTTCACATTCGAGACGCAATCAAATAGATAAATGGCGATACAAACATAATAGTATCAAACCGGTCAAGAACTCCACCATGACCGGGAATCAGACCCGAAGAATCTTTTACCCCGGCATCTCTCTTGAACATCGATTCTATCAGGTCACCGGCAGGACTGGCCAACCCTATCAGCACTCCTGTCATCAAGACAGTCTTAAAGGAGAACTGCGGCACATAACTGCCATAGATTATTGATGCAGCAATACTGCCAGCCAATCCGAACAAAAAACCTTCCCATGTTTTGTGGGGACTGAGACGTTCAAATAATTTTCGATGAATAAATTTTCCACCCACGAGACTTCCGCCGAAATAGGCAAAAATATCGGTCGACCAGACACAGAAAAACATAAGAAAAACAATAATTACCCCTTTTCCATCGGGGTCTCCGAGACGCAGTTTCAACAGCGAACCAAACGATAGATTGACATAGAGCAGACCTGGAAATATTGATCCCAAATTAAGCAGCGGAGAGCCATCTTTAAGAAAAAGCTCCATCACCAGAAGAGCGACAACCACAATGAGCAAAAGCTCCCATACTTCAGCAAAAGGCTTATAAAAGTTCAGCTGAAAAAGGAATGTTATCACAAGGACAATCCAGAGGGCCGGAGGATGAGCCTTATGCAAGGCAAGACGATGAAACTCAAAAACAGCCACAAGAGCCAACAACAAAAAAAAGGCAAAAAACCAGACCCCACCCAACTTGACCAGCCAAAGCAGCAATGGAATACCCGCCAGAGCTACAATAACCCTCTGTAATAAATTAACGCTTAAAAGCTTACCCATACATCAATGTTTAGACTTCTGATCAGCACGATTGTCAAAGCCTCGTAACCATATCGGCAGAAAACCACCGGACAACCATCACAAACAACAGCAAACTTCCCCCGACAAACAGCCACCACCACAAAGCACCCAGCAAAGATTCAGGCTGAAACCATTTTGTCAAATCCCCATTATCGGCAAACAAGAGAAGAACGAGGGCTGCAAAATTGTTAACCAGATGAGCACAAATAGAAAGCGCCAAATTACCTGTTTTGCTATAAATATAGCCAATATACCACCCAAGCAACGCAAGGGGAAAAAGATTTGCGGCACTCATATGAAAAAAAGCAAAAACGCTTGCTGTCAAAAGCACTGCTCCACCTTTCGACATCGAGCGGGTATAATTTTGCTGAATGTAACCCCTGAACAGCAATTCCTCACAAACAGCTGGAGTAAGAGCAAGAACAAACGCCACCGAAAAAAATTCCGGAAGCGTCCGGACAAGAGCAAGCTCCTTAATAAACGACTCCATCAACTCACGCTGGCGAACCACTTCTGAGCCTGCAGAGCCTAAGGCAGGCCAGAGAAACAGGTCCTGACATGCAGTAACTGTATATAATAAAGGCTGAAGAAGAAATATACCACTCACCGCAAGTGCTGCTGCACCAGCGTTGAAATCCTTTCGTATGCCTAAAAAAGCAAGGCTCTCCCGCGAAAATGGATTTTTTTTGCCGGTATGCCAGGCGGCAAGCATAATTACGGGCAGGGCGAGAACAAGAATCTGGCCGACAGCCTGAATAATGCGCATCAAGGGCAGCATGCTTCTGTCAATATGCAGTAAAGAAATTCCCGCGACGCTGCCATTATTAACAAGCATAAACAGCAGAACTCCGGCAATCGGATAAAGCACCATAATGCCGATTAAGAATAACGTATTGGCCAAAAAAGAGAGCCGCCTCGGCGCAAAAGGATCGGGGGAAGCAAATGTCAGCATTGATTTTATATGATAACCGTTACAATGAATCTCTTGGAATGTTATACCTTATCGTTTTAAAACCACCAACTATTCGGATTCTATCAAATGAATATCCTGATATTTGATGCTACACCAGGGTGGTCCGGTGGAGCAAACAGAATCTTTCTCTACAGTAAAGAGCTTATAAAGCGCGGTCACACCATAACAATCTGTTGTTTACACGAAAGTGGCCTATCGAGCGCTCTCTCAGAAGAAAACATTCCAGTATGCAAGGTTAATCCAAAAAATGATATAAACATTCTGGTCATTCCAAAAATTGTACGACTTATCGTTAAGAACAATATTGATGTGATCGAAATCTGTTCCCCGATGTTTTATTGGATAGCATCATTGGCTGGAAGGTTAACCAAAAGACCGGTCATACTCACCCGTAATGTTCCATACAGAAAAAAAGGGTTAAAAAAATACATCAATACCTTTCTTTATAGTAAACTGGTTGACAGAATTATTGCTATATCAGATAAAATCAAACGCGAACTTATAGAGGATTTTGCTATCCCTGACCACAAAATTTCAGTGATATATGATGGCATTGATCTACTCCGCTTCAGCCTGCAGGGCACAAACAGCAGCAGTGTTAATTCTGAGGAATACTTGGCGGCTGTGATCAGCCGATTGGACGAAAACAAAGGGCTGGAATGTTGTATTAATGCCTTGCCGATAATAATGCAACAAATCAGCCGGATTCGTTTTATTATCGTTGGAACTGGACGTATTGAACAAAAACTCCAAGTATTGACAAAACAGCTCAACCTGACTGACAAGGTGCATTTTACCGGCTTCCGAACAGATATACCTGAAATTCTAGCCGGTGTTGATATCACCATTATGCCTTCACCCGAAGAGGGTATGTCAATGAGTGCCCTTGAATCCATGGCATCAGCAAAACCTGTTGTTGCAACATCAGGAAGCGGGTTAGTCGATATAATAAAAAACAATCACTCGGGTATTATTGTAAAACCCGACAACAGCAACGAACTTGCTCATGGAGTGGTAACGTTACTGCGATCTGATTATAAAAAGATAGGCCGGGAAGCCAGAAAAATTGTTGAAGAAAAATTTGCACTCCAAACAGTCGTTACTCAATATGAACGATTGCTCGAACAAGTAACAAAGTAACTCACCTCCAGCAGAAGGGCATGAAATCGAAAAAAAAAGATCATAAAGTATTCCGGGAACGTCTGGCCAAAACCCTCCAATTTTTTGCAAAACATCGCCAATCAACGCCCCGCATAGAAAAAACACCTGAAAGCATTGTCATTCTTGCAAGAGAGTGCTACGGTGACTGTATTATGCTTACCCCCCTCATTGGTACCCTCCGAAGAGATTACCCCGAACTGTCGATATACGTCATTGCCTTCAGCCAGATTATTTTTAACTTTTTCAGTGCGGACCCCAATGTCACCGCTGTCTATCATTCCAAAAGAAACATAAAGCGCTATTACAAAGAGATTCTCTCCAAAAAATTTGACCTGTTGTTCAATCCTAAAGACCACCCCTCAACCCATTTTCTCATTCAATCGCTCCTTATAAACGCCCGGCACAAAGTTGGACACTTCAACCCTTACCACGAAGGCCTTTACGACCACCTTATCACTCTCGGTCCCAACCTGCATGAATCAGCGAAAAACCTGTCACTCCTGAGTGTTATAAGCTCAACCGAACAGCAACCTCCATGCAAGCCATACCTGCCTCCGATGCCGGTATCAGCTGAAACTTCCCTTTTTCTTAAAAAAATTCCTGAGCACAAATACATCGGCATCAACATAAGTGCCGGCCATATCGGAGGGCGCCGCACCAATCAGCAATGGTCGGAACTCATTAATAACTTCCCAAACGAAACCTTTGTTATCTTTTCGGCGCCTCAGGACATAGAGAAAAAACGAAATCTTGAGCGTCCTCTTGCAAACGTCCTGCACTCCCCTTCAACCCGCAACATCTATGAAGTAGGCGAAATAGTAAAAAAATTAAAAATTCTTGTCACACCCGACACTTCCCTCGTCCATATCGCCTCGTGCTACGACACCCCCATAATTGCCCTGTATCGTAAACATGAAGCCGATCGGAGTCAGTTCGGTCCATTAAGTACCATTCAGGAAATTATTGTATCCCCGACAATCGACGTCATCGACATCGACTCCAGCGAAGTAACCGGTGCACTAAGCAAAATGCTGAAAATGTTCCCATATGCTGATGGCAACAAAGGATAAAGGGGATAAACTGAATATTATTATTAATACGTTATATTGGCGTACATGTTAAACTAAACACGATCGGATTGCTTATGAAGTTCGGAATATTGATGAGAATGCTTCGGTATATGACCCCGTCAAAGGGCAAGATTATTCTTGTAGTATTTGTCAGCGTATTGACATCACTGTTCAGTGTCGTTTCGATATACTCTATCCTGCCCCTGCTTAATGCCGTTTTTTCATCCGGACCAGCAGCCCCGCAGACCTTCAAAGCACAACCTTTACAGTTGCAACCGAGAAGCGCTCAGCCTGGAGTTGATACCAAGGCCGCAGTCCCTGAGCAAAAGGCTCTTCAGGTTGACAAAAAAGCAACAAGTGCCGAAAAAATAAAAACATGGGCATTGACTGAATTTCAACGGATGTTCGATGCTCCTACAAAACAAATGACCCTGCTGAAAATCTGCCTCTTCCTGATAGCTGCGTTTGCCCTGAAAAATCTGTTTATCTACCTTAACGGCCAGATTATTTATCGTATACAGACCAAAACAGCAAAAAAGCTCCGGGATGATGTGTTTCACAGCATCATCGAAATGCATCTCGATTATTTCAACAAGAATCGCGTTGGAAATCTGATGAACTACGTCAATAACGACGTCGAAAATGTTAACAACAGTATCAGTTCGACATTTGTCAATTTTCTGCAGAACCCATTTTCAATCTTTGTCTATGCCGGCGTTTTGCTCGCTCTCAGTTGGAAACTGACGGCTTTTGCAGGATTAACCTCTCTGTCGATTTTTTACGTTATCAACTTTATGGGCAGAAATATCAAAGGTCTTGCCCAGAACTTCCAGACCAAAATGGGAGACATGAACTCTGTTCTTCAGGAAAAGTTTAACGGTATAAAAGTTATAAAGTCAACTGCCTTCGAGGGAATTGAACTCGAACGGTTTATGTCGTTCACCAACGACTTCAGGAAGTTGAGCATCAAGATGGCGCAGATACGCAATATTATCAGCCCGCTTAACGAAACTCTCCTGATTGCCGCTATCGCCATGGTGCTCTGGTTCGGGGGCCTCCAGGTATTCGATGGCGCCATGACCGCCAACGAACTGCTTGTATTTGCTTTTACCCTCTACTCCACTATGGGGCCGATTAAAATGCTGGGTGATGCCAATTTATCGATACAGATGGGAATGATTTCAGTTGAGCGCCTTTTTGAAGTGCTCGACACCAACACCAACGTAACCAATGGTGCTCGCTCAATACACAGCTTCTCGCATAATATTATCTTTGAAGATGTCTGTTTTAAATACAATAAAGATCCCGACGCGCCCAACGTCCTCAACCACGTTTCTTTCGAAATAAAGAAAGGGGAAATGGTCGCGCTTATCGGCCAATCCGGTTCCGGAAAGTCCACAGCCGTTGATCTCCTGCTGAGATTTTATGATGTCGATTCAGGCCGCATAACCATTGACGGTGTAGATATCCGTGAATTTGACTTTAAACAGCTCCGGCAGATGATTGGCATAGTCAGCCAGGAAGTGATTTTGTTTAACGACTCTATTGAACAGAATATTGCCTATGGTGTCCACGACGACATAAACCATTCAAGGATAGAACAGGCCGCTAAACTGGCGAATGCGCACGAATTTATTGTTGATAAGCCACAGCAGTACCAAACCCTGATTGGCGACCGTGGACTCCAGCTTTCAGGAGGCCAGCGTCAGCGAATTGCCATTGCCCGTGCCATGGTGAAAAACCCTGAACTGCTTATTTTTGACGAAGCGACCAGTGCGTTGGATAACGAGTCAGAAAAGATTGTTCAGCAGGCCATTGACAATGCTATGGCAAACAGAACAGCCCTTGTGGTCGCTCACCGCCTTTCCACCATTAAAAATGCCGACAAAATAGTGGTAATGGAACGAGGTAACGTGATGGAATCCGGCAGTCATGAACAGCTTATTGAACAAAGCGGTGTCTATAAAATGCTCTACGACATTCAGTTTGCCGTAAAACCGGCAGCACCGGAATCACTGACAGCAGCCTGACCATCAACCCGGCATATTCGGCGTAATGCTCATATCCATTATTCTGTTTTTCCTTATAGTGATTGCGGTATCGCTCTTTATTGCCCGCTATAGAAAGCATAGCAATAAAAAAACAGATCGCCGCAGTCGCGAAACATGGGCTATCGGCATCTATAAAGGCCCCTCACCCCTCCAGCTTTCCCCTGCTGCTGACATCAGCAACCCCATACTCACTGCAAAAGATGTGACCGACATCAAAGCCCGGTTTGTTGCTGATCCATTCATGATTCAGAATAAAGAGGGGTTTCACCTTTTTTTTGAAGTCCTGAACGACTCATCAGATCTCGGTGAAATCGGTTATGCATTCAGTGCAGACTCTCAACATTGGCAATACCGTAACATCATTCTCAAAAAGCGGTTCCACCTTTCGTACCCTTATGTTTTTTTCTGGGATAACCGCTATTACATGCTCCCGGAATGCAGCGACTCAGGAGGAATTCAACTGTACGAGGCAAAACGGTTTCCTGACCAGTGGGAGCTTGCTGCAACAATACTTAAAGGAAACGGGCGTTTTTCAGCACTCGCAGACCCCTCGATAATTCATTATAAAAATCGATGGTATCTGTTCAGCTACGCTATAAAAAGCAAAAACCTCCATCTTTTTTCGTCTGATGCGCTCAATGATGGATGGAAAGAACATCCCAAAAGCCCTATAATAACCGCAAGTCCCCAATTTGCCCGTCCTGCCGGAAAACTGGTTATCAGTGATGGTACAATTTATCGATACGCCCAGGATGAAACCCCTCACTACGGCACAAGAGTCTGGGCATTTCGGATTACTGAATTGACGGAACTAATGTATAACGAAGAGGCAGTGGGAGATGAGCCAATACTGCAACCGGGAAATGAGTTGTGGAATAAAGACGGAATGCATACCGTTGATGCTCACAAAAGCGGATCAGGGGAATGGATGGCTTTTGTCGATGGGTTCACGATCAAGGCAGATCCTCTTACTGTATAAATATCTCAAGCTTTTTACCTAAAGCTTCAGCATAATGTGAAAGTGTTGATAGTCTGATATCCTCTGCATGGTTCTCGATACGAGAGATGGCCGATTTGTGGGTCTTGAGCTTTTCAGCAATCTCATCCTGTGTCATACCTGCACTAGTCCTCGCCTGTTTCAATAACGCCCCAATCTTGAAATGCTTGTATCCCTCGTCATATCCTTCAGCGAACTCAGGGTCGGTAGCTTTTCTGCTATCAATATATTTCTGTAAATCACTCATGGCGTTTTCTCTCCTGATATTCTTTTTTTCTTTGTTCTGCTAAAGCTATTTCCTGTTGTGGAGTTTTTCTGGTCTTCTTAGAAAATCCAATTGTCATGATAACAAACTTTCCGTTATCAATGAACCCCAAGAGCCTGAAAGCATTATTTCCAAACTGCACTCTCACCTCCCAAATTCCATCAGTGTTCTGAAGTTTTTTGAAATATTCTTGAGACACTATTGGTATCGATTCAATTAAGTTAAGTACCCATGTTATTTTTTTTGCTTCTTAAGCTGAAAGGGAGTCCAATAATTCTCGAACAGGTACTTTTCCGGTTGGTGTCGTATAGAAAATTATTTCTTTCATGAAATCATGTTAACAATGTCGTCAACTATTAGCAAGCTAATAATACTACGACATCACAACACCCCCTCAAACCGTTTCTTGGCATCCTCTGATATTGTTCAGCGCTCAATACAACAAATTGGGATTTTTACGTTTATAATGAGTTTCATAGAGTTTTGCGTGCTGCATAAACTTGTAGAAGGAGTGAAGCACGGCAAAAATAAACCCGAGCAAGCCATCTAAGAAGCCCATTTTCACTATGTAAATCTTGAAAAACTCACCTATAGGGCGATAAAAAAGCACAAACAGTGAAAAGCTTTTATTTTTTTTCTCAAACCGGGCCTGCTCAAGGGTTGTGTAGCGGTTTATTTTTTCGAGGTATGATTCAAGAGATTCTACATGGTAGTGTAAAAGAGCCAGACTTTTATGTTTTGGGTTGATCATAAAATCTTTCCCCTGAAGCGTAATAACACCTCCATGGACGTGTGTTTCGTAGGTTGCACAATTTTTTTTCCAGAACCGTTTATCAATCCGTCTATACATGCAACGCAAAGGTCTTCCTAAAACATAATCCTGTTTAGGAAAGGACAAAGTTGTATACCCTTCTTTATTGTCAGTGAAGGTCTTTAAATATTCCCATAATTTGTCAGGCACAATTTCATCAGCATCAATCACCAGCAGCCATTCTGATGATATTTGAGCATGAGCCCAGTTACGAGCAATTTCAGCATATCCCGATTGTTCGTAATAAATGACCTTACAGCCAAACTCTTTGGCAATCGTAACGGTATCGTCAGTGGAATACATATCACACACAATAATCTCATCAGCCTTGTCAAGAGCTGCAAGACACTGGCGCAAAACCCTTTGTGCATTGTACGTATTTATAACAACAGATATGGTCGCCATCAGCAGTATTTATTATGTAAAATAACTATTCCGAAAAATGCACCAACTTTTAACTATAAACAGAAATAGCTCTTCAGTGATTGAGGGCTATTATAATTATTGATGTATGTACTTTTTATGAGTCACCATAATGACCTCTGAGAGAAAGCACCAAAACAGTCACCGTGCTATCATTAATCTCATAGACAATACGATGTTGCTTATTCAGTCTTCTAGACCAACATCCTGCAAAATTACCTCTCAGCGACTCAACCTTACCTGTTCCTTCTGTTGGATGTACTGATAATTCGAAAAGAATGCGCTTGATCTTTAGGAGAACCGCCTTATCACCGACTTTATGCCAAAATCGAATATCTTCTTTGGCATTGTCAGTGATATCTACAAAATACTTGCCCATGGATCTCTGGTATCTTTAATCCTTGTGACCCTTCCTGCTTTTGCATCTGCTCGTCCCTTCTCAATAGCCTCAATAACCTTGGGATTGGAGAAATACTTATCAGTATCACTTATTTTTCCTGCAGGTACGATTTCATAAGTCTCAGTGTTGCCACACTGTACAATAACACGTTCCTTATTGGCTAAATTCAGGTACTTCCTGAGGTTCTTGCGTAACTCTGTTGTGCTTATCGCTATCATGATTATCTCTTCTGCGTTTTGTTACCGTATATTGTACAAAGTATACGCATTTTTCAGCTTATACAATCCGCCCTGATTGATACTAAAATTACAATCCGCCCGTTTCAATAATGCGATTATAACCAATTTTGCTACCATACGACAGCATATAACGTCAGCAATAATAACCGTTTACCATGGAAAAAAAACAGAGCGTTTCACAGTCACTGAAAAGCTATATTTTTAACAAATTCAATCTCTTTCAAAAAATACAAGCGAATAAATTTGCTAACAAAGGCCGTTATATGTTCTCCTATAGGAACATTTCAATTGGCAATATACTTGTAAGGTTTCATAAAAAAGCCCTCAAAGAGCCGAGAGGAATTGGTCGTGCATCCCGTGAACTCTTCAAGCAGCTCCAGATTTTATCAAAGACAAGCGGCACCCGAATGAATAAAGATAGAAAGAAAGATGTCTTTTTTTATCCTACAATTCACTGGTGCCCTGAACAACTTCCACACCCGTCATGCATTCTGATTCTTGATGTTATACCCATGCTTTTTCCTGATATTTTTGGAGAAATCGCTGCGGAGTGGACATCAAGATTTAAACCTATTGCGCAACAGGCCGATAAAGTTTTGACCATCAGTGCTTCAAGTGCCAACGATATATCACGTTTACTTGATATTCCCCTGAATAAAATCGGTGTTATCTCCATGGGCATCACAAAACTCCCTATTGTCGAAAATAAAACCTTAAAGCTTCCTGACAGCAACTTCATTGTATATCTGGGCGCTTATGACCGCCATAAAAATATTGAAGTCGTATTCAAGGCCATGCTTGAACCGCAAATTCAGAACATCTCGCTCGTCATGATAGGCAGCAACAAAAGAGCTCAAAAGCTGGTATCGGACATGAACATCAGCGATCGGGTATTCTTTTTAGGACGTCTGAAGGATAAAGAGGTAGGCTATGTGATAAGCAAAGCATTAGCCCTTGTTTGTCCGAGCCTTTACGAAGGGTTCGGTCTTCCCCCACTCGAGGCCGCATTACTCGGGATTCCATCAATATGCAGTTCACGCCCTGCAATGACAGAGATATTGAACAATGCAGCACTTTTTGCGTCGCCAGAAAATCCAAAAGAATGGAGTGATGCAATTATGCTTCTACGAGATAATGCCACATTACGAAAAAGTGTAAGCTTACAGGCTGAAGAACGCGCCAGAAGCTTTCCATGGAATAAATGCTCGCAAAAGCTTGTTGAAGAGTTGCAAGTATTTATAACAACAGATATGGTTGACATGAGAGAGGCTGACGTATGAAAAAAATCGCACAGAAAACCGGTAATTCAATAAGGAAACGGATAAACCGGTTTCGTCATAAGATCTTAACAACCCCCATTACCCAACAAGCGATTGATTTCGGCATCACCCTGCACGACCCCCTGGTATCGATCATCTGTATAAATTATAACGGTGAAAAGCATTTATGTTCATTGCTCGACTCACTCTTAACACAAACCTATACCCATTATGAATTGATCATAGTGGATAACAACTCACCCGACAACTCCGATAGCACCATACAATCCTATGCAAGAAAATTTACCGCTTTCAAGTACATCAGATCAAACAAAAACCTCGGCTTTGCTGAAGGAAACAATCTTGCACTCGAACAAGCGCAAGGCGAATATATTGCCCTGCTGAATAATGATACCAGAGCAGATAAAGAGTGGCTCAAAGAACTGGTAGACACCTTAAAAAACAATGGCCGCTGTGCCGCAGCAACCTCCAAAACCCTGTTCTGGGATACCTTTCAGGAAGTAACCATACAAAGTAACAGAAGTTTTACACTCAATACAGCAGCCCTAAAAATATCACTCGAATACAAAAAATATTTTATAAGAACAGGAAAACCCAAGGATACGCTTATTTATTCGAAGGGAAACTCTATGACGTTATCTCTTCCTTCAACGTCAACAGCTGTTCATCTGGTACTGACAGCCAAAGATAAATCAAACAATATCACTATAAAAATCGGGCCTGCTCCAGCGTTCAGCATTCCTTGCGATTACACACTTGAACTCTCCAAATACGCACCAGCTAACGCAGAATATATCATCAACAATGCCGGTTCCTTATCAGACCAAGACCTGCTCCCCATTGATCGCGGATTTGGAGAGTACGACTCCGGCCAATATGACGCAGCAACTGAGCTTCCCTATTTTTGCGGCTGTTCCGTTTTACTGAGACGTGCTGCAATGCTTCAACGAAAATTATTTGTCGCCGAACTGTTTGCCTACTACGAAGATTCTGAACTCTCCAGATGGCTCACTAGTGCCGGATACACCATAATCTACAACCCAAAATCAGTCGTTTACCATAAACACGCATCGACAACTTCAGAAGGATCGGCACTTTCAAAACTGTTGTGGAGGCGAAACAATTGCCTATTCACTAGCGGCGACAACCTGACCCTTCTTAAGAAAATGCTCACCGAAATCGGTACAGCATATCACACCATACATAATCCGCCCCTCCACGACATGCTCATAGAGTTCGACAATACCCTGATAGATCGATTGAACACAACGAAACTTCTCTATGAGCAATCCACAGCCATCGGCATCTATAACAGCTGCTGGAGCAATTATGGAGAAAGTGTACGACTGGGACTATTAAAAGTATCTGAATTACAGAACAAAGGAAGGGTCTATCTGGTCTCGCCTCAAGACTTCAGTGTTCCTGAATTGGAAACCCATTTTTCTACCAACCTCTCTCGATGCAGAAAAGTAGTCATCAGCAATTTCGACCAGACGCATACTACATTATTCACCCTTTTTATTGACTCGAAGGTCTTATGATTACGCCGAAACTTTTACTATTTCAAGTATTAATTGTATTATCTTTTTTTAGAATACGATAATATATTCCATAAATAGCCCGCTAATACATTTAAGGGGCACTATATGACCCGTAATACAACTACAAAAGAAGGTCTTGCTTTCCCTGCCCAGACCGCTACAAAAATCCTTGGTGAAAATATCCGCATTGCCCGTAAGCGACGTGGCTGGACCATGGAGGAAATGGCAACGAGTATGCTGGTTACCAGAAAAACACTTTCACGGCTCGAAGCAGGCGATCCTTCCGTCGGTCTGTCGGTCTTAGCATCGGCGCTTCATGCATTAGGAATGAGCAGCGATCTACAAAAGGTAGCTGAACCAGCAACAGATAGCGTAGGTCAATTTGCTGACAAGCAACGCTTGCCAAAACGAGTAAGGAAAAAGCAGACAAACAAAGACGAACTGGATTTCTGATTATGGCTCGTGAAAAAAAATTATATGTTTTTATCTACCTGCCCGGGGATACTGTTGCAGTACCTGCAGGGATTTTCACACATTATCCTGATGATGGTATAGGTCGCTTTGCCTACGGCAGGCGCTATCTGGAACGCCAAAATGCTCTTGCGGTTGATCCTGTCGCACTCCCTCTGGGAGCAGTCCATCAGGATGTCACGACTAATGACGGACTCTATGGAGCATTTCGGGATGCATCTCCCGATTATTGGGGACGGCTGGTGATTGCAGCAGAGCTGAAGTCGCCACCTGAATCTTTAAAAGAGACCGACTATCTGTTGCATAGCAATGCCACACGAGTCGGTTGTCTTGATTTCCGAAGGACACTGGAACAGGAAGAACCGCTTGCAAAACCTCCATCCTTTCAGTCGTTGGCCGAGATTCTGGAAGCAGCATCACTGTTGCAACAGGGTATACCTATTCGACACGATTTACTTCAATTGCTTGAACAGGGAAGCAGTATTGGCGGTGCCAGACCCAAATGTACGGTAGAATTGGATGATGCTCTCTGGATTGCCAAGTTTCAGGCTCGAGGTGATACGGTCAATTTTCCCAGGATTGAATACGCCACCATGCTTCTGGCTCATGAATGCGGTATATCAATACCAGAGCTCCGCATCATTTCAATCGGAGATAAAGATATTCTGCTTGTTAAACGCTTCGATCGCCAGAAAACCGCATCAGGATATCAGCGTGTTGGCTTTCTCAGCGCTTTGTCGTTGATGCAATGGGATGAACGGGATCGTAGTCAATGGAGTTACACTGCATTAGCCGACCAAATGCGCGCATCTTTTCTGGCTAACCCAGCAGAACTGGAGCAACTCTACAGGCGAATGCTGTTTAATATACTTTGCCGCAATACAGACGACCATCCTCGTAATCATGGCTTCCTTTGGAGTAAGAAAAGCCTGACCTTATCTCCAGCCTATGATATAGTACCTACACCAGCACGACAGGGAATCAGCACTGAATTCTCACTTTCCATGTCATTGGGCAACAATGGACGAGAAGCGACCTTTGAAAATGCACTGAGTTTATCCGCTCGATTTGGGTTACCGAGGGAAAAAGCGCAACACATTCTATATGAGATGACCAGATTGGTTGAACACTGGGAAAAATACGTTACCTCAAAGGATGTTAATGTCCATGATATTGAGGCTATCCGAGCTTGTTTTTCCACTATTTTCTGACCATTAAATAAACCGATTCATAGAAATAACAAGACCCCCTTAACTCAGAAAAAGCGATACAACATATCTTCTTGTGGATTTAAGGCAGATGTGCCGGACTCGGCGAGAAAGATCTCTATAACCGGGATTTGTCCATAAAAAGTGTCGGGTATTCCGTAAAAGCTGATAGAGATGATATCTTATAACTGATCTGAACCGAGCATACTGCTTTTTGTTATAGAGCAGATTTGCCCTTTCCACATAGTCAACAAGTAAATTGGCGGCTGCTATCCTGCGAATATTTTCATCCGCTACCGTCTCTAGAAGCTTTTTTTCAACCCTACATCTAGAGCGTATCATAGCGCTCTTATTGTTGGATTCATTAAAATCGTGACCTCGCCATACCGAAAGCGGTTTCTGCCGGTAAAAATAAATCGGAAATCCGGCAAGTAACACTCTGAGATACATATCCCAATCATCATGCGGTTGAGTCCATGGATCAAAAAAACCAGCTTTTTCAAAAACAGCTGAGTGAATAACAGGTGTTGAAGAATAAATAAAGTTTCCTTCAACGAGATTCAAAAGAATGTTATTGTTGCAGGTTTTCAATTGATAAATGGCAGACTCTTTATTTGATAATTTCTTTATGACATCATCATTTACCACAATATCAACCGACGAACATACCATGCAAGGCACCCCAGAAGGGATCATCTGCATCTGCTCCTGAAGTTTGTCAGGGTACCAGTAATCATCCTGATCGAGAAAAGCGATGTACTCCCCGGAGCACTGCGTAATGGCAAAGTTTCGTGTCGCTGCTACACCTTCGTTCCGTTTCGAAAATACCTTAATTCTATGGTCTTCAGGGAGAACATCACAAAAACTGTCACACCCCCCATCATTGACCAAAACAAGTTCATGTACCGGATACTTCTGATCCAATACAGATAAAACAGCTTTTTTAAAATAAACCGGATTGGGATTGTACACCGCAATGATGACTGAGACGAGACTGTAATTGTTTTTTTTCTGCGGACTCATATACTAAAAGCTAAAAAAGCATTTTATCGACATTGCTCCGATAAAATGCTTCCTTTATTAATAATTTACCAGAACCCCTCATTAGCCTATCATAGCAAACTACAGGGTATAGTGAATGTTACATACCTGCGCTTAACAAGCTATTAACTTCCTCAACGTCACTTGCTGTCAAGGTCCCAGCTGTGGCTTTAAGTTGCAGACCATACAAAATATACTGATAACGTGATTTAGCCAGATTACGCTTGCTGGACAATAACTTCTGTTCAGCATCAAGTACTTCCATATTTGTACGCAACCCAACCTCAAATCCCTTTTTTGTGCCTTTCAAAGCGATTTCGCCTGACTTTACGGCCTGTTCATAGGCATGGGTCTGTGCGATAGAACTATTAATTCCATTGAAATACTTCCGAATATTTGACTCAACACCTCGTTCCTGCCAGCTCAGCTGCTCCTGGGCTTTTAACCTTTTTGCCTGTGCCTGGCGTACCGTAGCACTTATATAACCACCTGTATAAACCGGCAAACTCATCTGCAGGCTTATTGAATACGTATCGTACGTTGAACCGATAGTATAGTTGTTATCACTTTCGGAATAATTTCGGCTACCCACCAGACTGAGGGTCGGATAACGAGCTGCTCGCGATTTATCCAATTCTTTTCTGGTTATTTGAATTTCGTGACGCGCTGCCGCAATCTCCCGACTATCGGAATGAGCCAGTCCAACCCATGATTCCACATTATCGGGCTCAGGTCGAGATAAAACAAGTTTTTCAGGAATAAGTTTACAAATCGAGTTAGGGTATACCCCTGTAAAATGCTCCAGCTCCCTAAGACTGAACTCTAACCCATTGACTGATTCTACTCCATCAGCAAGCGCCATATCATAGGCCGCCTGTGCTTCATTTATTTCAGTAATGCTGCCAAACCCTTTTTCATACTTTTTTTTAGTCTGTTGAAGCTGCTCTAATGAAGCCTTTATGTGGACTTTACTAAAGTCAACATTATCGTAAGAGTACAAGGCATTACAATAAGCCTCCGTAATTCTGACGATCAAGTTGCCCTCTTCGTTCTGCAACACAGCCTCGCTTTTTGCCGCTACAGCCTTCGCCTGTTTATATTCGGCCAAACTCGACAAATTAAAAAGCGGCTGCTGTACAGAAACACCGTAGTTAACTGAATTATAAAACTGATCATTGTGAGTATAAGTCCCTGCATAATAACCAGGAGTAACACTCTTTGTCTCGTTTCTGCCCCGTGCACCGCTCAGACGAACATTAGGACGAAATTGCGAAAGTGCCTTGGAAATCTCCTCCTTAGACACCAGTTGATCAGCTTTTGCCGCACGTACTTGAGCGTCATACTCAACTGCTTTCTGATAAAGCGTTGATAAATTTACCGGTTCTGCTGAGACCGGAACAGCAGCAAAAAGCCCTGCGACAACCATTAAACGCACCAATAGCTTCATATCCTAATCATTCATCACGTTTAAGTATTCCAAAGGAAATACTGAACCCATAAGGTAACAAGCCCAGAAAACAGAACATCAATCCTCTTTCATCGAAACCGTTATTCTCTTGATCAGTGGATCAACAAGATAGGTCAAAAGCGATCGTTCACCAGTTTTAATTACAACCTGAACAGGCATGCCCGGTTGCATCTGGCGCTTGCCCAATGCTTTCATTCCTTCAGGTGTTACAAGAACACGAGCGAGGTAATATGACGCATTAGGGGTCATAGGATTAACCCCAGGGTCTGTAACAATATCTTTAGAAAGCGACTCTACAACTCCCTTGACTACGAGCTGAGGTGAATGGGCAAATGAAAAAAAGCTGACATCAACAGGAAGTCCTTTATGGATACTGTCGATCAAATGTGGTGATATTTTCGCATCGATAAGCAGACCTTCATTTGAAGGAACAATATCCATTATCTTCTGACCAGGCTGAATAACTGCACCAACTGACTGCACCTGCAATCCAACCACCTGCCCCGATGCCGGAGACCGAACCTCAGTATCCGCAAGTTCCTCAGCAAGTGCTCTCGTCTTTTCGGCATCAGCCTCAACTTCGAGCTGAACCTGAGCCAATTGCGAAGCAGTATTAGTCCTGAAATCAGCAACCTTCAATTCCAAGTCGCGCTGCTGGCTCATCGGCGCATAACCTTCCTTCACCAACGATCTAATGCCTGCAAGCTGCTCATTAATAATCCTCATCGTCATTTTCCGCGACAAAAAGAGCTGGCGTTGATTCTGCATATTCAGCTCTGCCAATGACCGGTTAGTTTCATTGAGTAAATCTTTGTGAAACGTAATCGAACCGGCACCCTTCATTTCAGCAATGAGGCGGTCAGCAGTTGCCCGAGTTCCCAGATAATGCTGGTGTGTTTCGTCATAGCGGGCTTTAGCAGTCTGTGAGTCGAGCTTCATCAACATATCACCCTCACGAACCATCTGGCCTTCCCTGATATAGACCTTCTCAATCTTGCCACCACGCAGAGTCTCAACTACCTTGCGCTTTGTTGCAATACTAACCATGGCCTGAGAAGGTACACCCTCATCAAGTGGAGCAAAAGCCGCCCAAAGCAAAAAACCGCCAAAACCGACAAGCAATACCCATATACCAAGACGGATCGGGCTGCGGGTATCTCGGTACTTCCCACTATTATCCTTTACTGAAACAGCCGTTTTCGTTGCCATAACATCACGTA
>SESB01000252.1_pt1 | contig 40006 bp, 38 predicted proteins | sample 3171441 | NCBI WGS metagenome assembly SESB01 (sample SAMN06051867, study PRJNA518727) | freshwater metagenome | biome: subpolar coniferous forest; feature: holomictic lake; material: water; isolation source: holomictic Lake 227, 6 m depth | place: Canada: near Kenora, Ontario | collected...
GTGTTAATCGGGTAATGCTTATCGGAAATCTTGGAAAAGACCCGGATGTGCAGCATCTGGAAGGGAATATCGGTGTGGCTAAATTTCCTTTAGCAACTACTGAAACGTATAAAGACAGATCGGGAAAACTAATTTCACAAACCGAATGGCATACCGTGGTATTATGGAGAGGATTAGCGGAACTGGCACAAAAATATTTACATAAGGGTAGTTTGATTTATGTAGAAGGAAGACTCAGAACCAGAAGTTGGGAAGATAAAGAAGGCAATAAAAAATTTGCAACTGAAGTAGTAGGAGATAATTTGATTATGCTCGATAAAAGAGGAGATGGTGGATCTGGAACGGAGGGTTTGGAAGGGTTTAATACAGATGATTTACCCCCATTAGGCGATCCTGGCGAACGACTGCCTTTCTGATGCCACAAAAATGATACTTTTGTAACTAGCCATTTGATTAAACAGATTGGTTTTGATTTTTAACTAAATAATTTGATTTTGGATTATCATTCGGTATTGTCTTCATTTTTAGTAGCCCCTCCTTTCTTATCCGCTATAGAAGCGCAGGGAACTACTGTATTGGTTATAGTACTTTTGGTTTTATTGTTCCTGTCATTTGTTCTATCAGGTGCTGAAGTAGCATTTTTTTCACTTACCTATAAAGACATTAATTTACTGAAGTCTAAGCAACAACCACCCTATAAAAGGATAGTTGATTTACTGGAACAACCCAAAACTTTATTAGCATCCCTGCTTATCGCGAATAGCTTTATCAATATCTCAATCATCATTATTTCAAATTTACTGATTGATGATATGTTCAACTTCGAAAGGTTTGATGCTGTATGGGTGGAGTTCGTGATCAAAGTAATTTCTGTTTCATTTATTTTGGTATTATTTGGAGAAGTAATGCCAAAGGTATTAGCTACAAATAATAATATTCGATTTGCAAAAGATTTCGGGGGAATCGTACAAGCAGTTTCATATGCATGCGCTGGGCTAAGTAAACGTTTAGTGAACTTCTCAGACATCATCGAAAAAAGATTATCTAACAAAGCATACGGTAGTTCCTATAGTCTGGAAGAATTAGATCATGCGATTGATTTAACAACAGATAGTACAGCATCCGAAAATGAGAAAAATATACTGAAGGGAATCGTAAAATTTGGAAATATTACTGTAAAGCAAATCATGAAAACCAGAACAGACGTTCATGGTATTAGTGAGTTAGCTTCTTATGCAGAACTCATTGCGAACGTAAAAGAATTACACTATAGCAGACTACCTGTATACAAGGAAGATCTGGATAATGTAATAGGGATGATTCATACGAAAGACCTTATTCCGTATTTAAGCGAAGCAGATAATTTTGAATGGAAAGTACTCATGCGTTCGCCCTTCTTTGTACACGAACAAAAACTAATTGAAGATCTATTAAATGAATTTCAAGCTAAACATATACACTTTGCTGTAGTGGTGGATGAATTTGGTGGAACAAGTGGAATCGTAACTTTGGAAGATATTTTAGAAGAAATTATTGGAGACATCAAAGACGAATTTGATGAAGAGGAAACAGGCTATAAAAAATTAGATGATAACAACTATGTATTCGAGGGCAGAACCATGCTAAATGATGTTTGCCGAATCATGGATCTACAGGGAGATACTTTCGATCAAGTGAAGGGTGAAAGCGATTCACTCGCCGGATTAGTACTTGAACTTGCAGGAGAAATTCCTCTGGTATCACAAATGGTGCAATCGGGCGTCTTTCAATTTACTGTTTTGGAAGTTGAAAAGCATCGAATTAACAAAGTGAAAATTACCATTAAGCCACAGCTTACAGACTAGACCCAGTAACAATGACGCAGTTCTCGATTCGTTTTAAAAAAGATATTTTCAATAAGTGCCTTTTTGTATTTTATGGAATGGCTATTCTGTTTTTGACTGCTTCCTGCAATAGTAATTTTACTGCTAAACCCCAGGGTTATTTTTCAATCGATTTTCCTAAACACGAATACCAGCAGTTTAATCAGCCCGGGTATCCTTATACTTTTGAATATCCTGTTTATGCAAAAGTTTTAAAGGATAGCACATTCTTTGGCGGCACCACAGAAAACCCCTGGTGGATCAATATCGACTTTCCTGAATTTTCCGGTAGAATTTATGTGAGCTATAAAGAGATCGGGAAAAATAATTTTGATACACTTATTAAACATGCATACATCCTTACAGGAAAGCATAGCTCAAAAGCGTATTCGATTGACGATTCCTTGATTAATTCACCGAACCGGGTACATGGTATGTTTTTTTCTGTAGGTGGTGATGTTGCCACTTCCAATCAATTTTATTTAACCGATTCAACAAAGCATTTCCTGAGAGGGGCGTTGTATTTTGATGCAACTCCAAATGCAGATTCCTTAAGAATTGTGAATCAATTTTTGTTAGAAGATATGAAGCATTTAATCAACACATTCAAATGGAGGAATTGATTAATTGATAGTAGCTTTGAATTTGTAAAAGAATACTGAATAAAGTAGTTATGATAGCGATTGATAATGTTTTGGTAAGTGAAGAAATTATAGAAGAACAGTTTGTGTGCGACTTGAGTAAGTGCAAAGGAGGCTGCTGCGAAGATGGAGATGCTGGCGCTCCAATGGAAAAATGGGAACTCGAAAAATTGAATGAATATTATGAGGTGATCAAACCTTATATGACGGCACAAGGAATCAAGGAAATTGAGAAGCAGGGGAAATATTTATACGATCAGGAATTTGGATGGGTAACACCTACCATTGAAGGAACCATCTGTGCTTATGGATATCGTGATAAATATGATATTATAAAATGTAGTATTGAAGACGCTTATAATGATGGAAAACTAGATTGGAAAAAACCAATTAGTTGTCATTTGTTTCCCATCAGAATTAAGAAAAGTAAACGCGACCCTGAGATCGAATATGTAAACTACGAGCCAAGAGAAGATATCTGTGCAGCTGCATGTAGTTTCGGGAAAAAATTAAAAATGCCAGTATATGTATTCTTAAAAGAATCCATTACCAGAAAATATGGCCCCGAATTCTATGAAGCACTGGAAGCCACTGCAAAAGAAATGAATAAAAAGAAATAGTTAGAGTCATGAAAGATAACGCCGCATCATTTATTGCAAAAAGCACTATTAAAGCTGCTGATCTGGATCATCGTAGAAAGATCAATTTTAATATTAGCAAATACAATGCGGTTGTACCAATTGGCAAACAACAGTTTTCTGATAACATGCTTGCCAGAGAAATAGCAAAAAATAAAAAATGGGATGCAATAGAACATTTGGACACTTATCTCGAAAACTTTGAAAAGAGAATTTCTGCACGTGGCGCAAAAGTAATCTGGGCTGAAAATGCTGAGGAAGCTTTAGAGGAAATCGGAAAAATATGTAAAGCAAAAAACTGTAAAACCCTTGTGAAAAGCAAGAGTATGGTTACAGAAGAAATTCATCTGAATCATTATCTCGAAACAATCGGCATTGAAAGTGTTGAGACAGACCTGGGAGAATATATCCAACAATTAGATGGTGAACCCCCTTATCATATTGTTACTCCTGCTATGCACAAAAGCAAAGAGGATGTAGCAAAACTATTTGCAGATAAATTGGGTACTCCAGGTGGACTTTCACCAGAAGAATTAACACTTGTTGCCAGAGTAAAACTGCGCGAAAAATATGTGCAAGCTGAAGTTGGTGTTACAGGCGCAAATTTTATATTGGCTGATATTGGAGCCATTGCGGTAACCGAAAATGAAGGGAATGCTCGTTTAAGTTGTGCCTTCCCCAAAACGCATATTGTGGTAGTAGGTATTGAAAAAATGCTGCCTTCGATTCACGATCTTCCTCTGTTTTGGCCATTACTATCTACTTATGGTACTGGTCAGCGGGTTACTGTTTATAATAGTATCATCACAGGCCCCAGGCAAGCTGGAGAATTGGATGGTCCCGAAGAAATGTATGTGATACTCTTAGATAATGGGCGCACTAATTTATTAGCAAACCCTATTTCCAGAGAAGCATTATACTGCATCCGCTGCGGCGCTTGTTTAAATGCTTGTCCGGTTTATAAAAATATTGGCGGGCACGCTTATGAAACAACTTATAGTGGCCCAATTGGAAAAGTAATTACGCCACATTTACAAGGTATGAATGAGTATAAGCACTTGAGTTATGCTTCTTCTCTTTGTGGTAATTGTACAGAAGTTTGTCCGGTTAGAATTAATCTTCACGAACTTTTATTAGAGAATAGACATGAGGCAGTAGTTGGTGGAAGTAGCACTATTGCTGAACGAATTGCCTGGAAAGCCTGGAGAACAGCTAGTTTGAATAGAACTATGATGAATATGGGAAATGGAAAATTAAAGAATTGGATGGTGAATAAAATATTCAAGGGATGGACCACACATCGTTCTGAATTAGATTTCAGCGCTAAAACTTTCAGTGAAATGTGGGAAGATCAGAAAGCCAGTAAAAAGCAAGCTTAACTTAATCAATACTATTCGTGTTATTAATTTACAGTTCCATCTCCAGTTCAAGACTGGAATATATTTGCGCTACTCTTTTTGATAGAGAAGTATCTATAACAACTGATATGTTATCCTATCTTAATCATGGCTCTGCCAGGATTAATTATTCGGAAGAAAAATTATCAGACAATGATTTTAGAATCACACCCGCAGGTTTATTGTTTCAGAAAAATATTCAAGAGCAAAATATTAGTTGCTTTGAATGGAATGGGCTGACAAGTTTTTACAAAACCGAATCTGGAACAATACCCTTTGATCTTTTTTCTGCAGCATTCTATTTGATTTCTCGCTATGAAGAATGGCAGCCTTTTTCACCAGATCAATATGGCCGGTATGCACATACTAATAGCCTTGCGTATAAAAATAATTTCTTACACTTACCACTGGTTCAGTTATGGTTATTGGAATTTGAAATAAAAATTCGTGAACAGTATCCAGACTATCGATTACCAAAACAAGAATTTTCTTTTGTGCCTACTTATGATGTGGACATTGCTTTTTGTTATTTACATCAACCATTTTTAAAAAACCTGTTTGGATTTTATAGAGATTTGTTGACAGCAAAATTTGAAAGCTTTGTAGAACGAGGGAATGTGTATTCTGGTTATCATAAAGACCCCTACGATCAATTTGATTTTCTGGATGAAATTAATAGTAGATACAAATTGCAGGCGATTTATTTTTTTCTGTTAGCCGATAAAAGAAAAGGAGTAGACAAAAATATACACCCTTCTAAAAAAGCGTTACAAGAACTAATTAAAAAAACCGCAATTAAGTACCAGACAGGCATACATCCTTCCTGGCAGAGTGGTGAAGATTTTGCTTTATTAGAAAAAGAAATGAATACACTATCTGACATCATTCAACAAACAGTGAGCATTTCCAGACAGCACTATTTAAAAATGACTATTCCTGAAACTTATCCATTACTAATAAATGCAGGTATTAAGAAAGACTATACCTTGGGATACGGAACCAGCAATGGTTTCAGGGCTTCTTATGCTAAGCCGTTTTACTGGTATGATTTTAAAAATGAGCAAACCACAAACCTTGAAATTCATCCCTTCTGTTTTATGGATGCGAATAGTATTTTTGAGATGAGGTTACCTGTTTATGAGGCAAAAGACGAACTGCAAGAATTATGGAAACAAGTTAAAAATGTGCAGGGAGAAATGGTCTGCATTTTTCATAATCATTTTTTAACAGACCAACCAGCATGGGCTGAATGGAAAAAAATGTTTGCCGACTTCTTAGCAGAAAATTGCGCGAAATAATTATTTCAATGCCTTCAAACTCTTATTCACTAAATAAACCCCTCCTAAAGTGATCAGAGATCCAATGATGATATTGGCAGTCAATTTTTCATTCATGATAACAGACCCCACTAAAATGGCTACAATAGGATTTACATAGGCATACAATGAAGCGATACCTGGTTCCAGATTTTTCATCGAATAAATAAATGCGATGAAAGCTATGATAGAACCTGCCGAAACCAGATAAGCCAAAGCTGCCCAGGTTTGGAAAGGGATACTTGCTATAGGAATACTATCACCAGTAGCTAGAACAATCAAGAACATTAAGAAGGCGCTTATCAGCATCTGCCAACCAGTAGCGTAATAAGGATTCATTTCTGTTTTTCTTCTGGCGATAAAAATGGTGGCTACTGCCCAGGTGACCATTGCAATCATTGATAACCCAACTCCAATCCAGAATCCATCCGAATGATTGTGAAAAGCACTATCGTAAAACACTAATGCAATCCCAGCAATTCCTAAAAACAATCCAATAAAAGTTCCCCAATTGATTTTATTGTTTTTATAGATCACCATTTCTATGAGCACTACCGACAAAGGGTATAATGCTGCAATTAATGCAGCCAAACCACTGGGAATATATCTTAGTGCCAGTGTTGCCAAGCCATTCGAGGATACGAACATGAGTACAGCCATAATCGCAAGCCAACGAAATTGTTTCCATGTTGGCATCGGCAGACCCTTTATAAGAAAAAAACAAACGTAGATGATTCCTCCTGTAAATTGGCGAATAGAAGCCACTTCAAATGCGGGGGTCTTTTGCACACCAATCTTACTCACCACCCAGGTTGTGCCCCATACAAGGCTGGTGATCAATAATGCGATATATGCTTTTTGTTTGTTCGCTGCCATTTTAATTAGAGACCGATTAATGCCTGAAATGGCGTAATCCTGTCATTACCATTGCAAGGTTATTTTGCACGCAATATTCAATACTGTCTTTATCTCTTAAAGAACCTCCGGGTTGTATAAATGCTTCCATACCTGCTTCGTGTGCAATTTGAACACAATCGTTAAATGGAAAAAACGCATCACTAGCCAATACCGCACCCTTCAAATCAAATTTGAATTGATGTGCTTTTTCTATTGCATGACGTAATGCATCGATCCTGCTGGTCTGGCCACAACCCTTGCCCACTAATTGTTTATTCCTGATCAAAGCAATTGCATTGCTCTTTAAGTGTTTGCAAACAATGTTGGCGAATATTAGATTTTCTTTTTCTTCTTCTGTAGTAGCTCGGCCACCCACTTCATCCCACTTGCTAAAATTACCTTCGTCGGCACCTTGCTCCAATGTTCCATTCAATAAAGATTTTGAAGGAGATTTAATTTGTGCCCCGTCTGCTTTTAATTCTAATAGGATTCGATTCTTCTTAGTTTTTAAAACCGCTAAAGCATCTTCGTTAAAAGCTGGAGCAATTAGTACTTCGAAGAAAATTTCATTAATAGCATCTGCTGTTGCTTTATCGATGCTGCCATTACTTACTAATACGCCACCAAAAGCACTTTCAGGATCTCCTGCCAAAGCAGCGTCCCAGCTTTCTTTTACTGAAGCTCTTTCTGCAATACCACAAACATTAGTGTGTTTGATGATACCGAATACTTTATTAGAAGAAGCGCTAAATTCTTTAATCAATTGCACTGCGGCATCAACATCAACAAGGTTATTATAAGAAAGTTCTTTACCGTTTAATTGGGTAAAGAGCTGAGTTAAGTCGCCATGGAACACAGCTGATTGATGTGGATTTTCGCCATATCGTAAAGCCTGATTAATGCCAGGATTAAAATAGTTACTAATAGCAATATCATAATGCATTACTACTTCGAAAGCTTTTGCGGCAAATGCTTTACGTTGTTCAAGGGATGTTTCACCTTTTTGAGTTTGTAATAATTTTTCTAAAGATGCATAATCGTCTTTTGCTGCGATTACTACTAAGTCTTTAAAGTTCTTAGCTGCTGCACGAATCATGGAAGGACCACCGATATCAATTTTTTCGATTATCAGCTTTTCTTCAGTTGTAGTGCGCAATGTTTCTTCAAATGGATATAGGTCAACAATAACTAAATCAATTTCAGGAATATTATATTCTTTCATCTCCACCAGATCCTGGGGTTCATATCTTCTTCCAAGGATTCCTCCAAAAATGGCGGGATGTAAGGTTTTAACACGGCCACCCAAGATGGATGGGTAAGTGGTTAAGCTTTCAACAGCTACACATGGAATGCCTAAGTCTTCCAAAAATTTCTGAGTACCGCCAGTAGAATAGATGGTAATCCCCAAATGCTGTAATTGTTTGGCAATAGGTTCCAGACCGTCTTTATAGAAAACGGAGATAAGTGCTGATTGAATTTTCTTTTGCATGATGAATTTTCTTAACCTGTTATGGTCGATGATAATTTTCCCTTAGGGCTACGTTTGAAGCCGCAAATGTAAGTTTTCGGAAGCTTTTTTCCATGAATCTATTTTCCACAGCTAGCTTTCAAAGGTTGTTAATAGATAAATTTTTAAAAAATGGATAGAGATCTGATTAAGACCAATAAGAAAATAATACTCAAAGCTGTAATAAAGCCTTTGGAGTTTTTGTGTAATAACCAAATTAATAAAGAAGCAATCAGCAGATATAATAGAATGGTTTCTGGAATAGTAATAGAAATATTTCGAGTCAGAGAAAAAGGTAGTCGATTGGTTCTTTCGATGATACCGTTCATCTGTGCTATCAAAAAACCTGTTAATAATCCAGACCATTTCAATAAAGTAGGGAAGGGACTAACCAGCAGTACTAATAATTCGGCGTATAAAATGATGCCGGATAATGGAACCACTAAAAAATTAGTAAACAAAAAAAGATTCGGAAACTGATGAAATTGGTACAATACAATTGGTAGGGTTAATACCTGAGCAGATAGCGTGATGCTGTTTATTTGCCATACCATTTTCAATATTTTATTTTTAAAATAAAACCATTGCTCAATAGGTGTATTAAATAATACAATGCCTAACACAGCAGTATAAGATAATTGAAAACCGATATCCCATAATAAGAATGGATCATAGAGCAATATGAAAAAGGCAGATGCTGCAATGGTATTCAAAGTATTGTTTTTATATCCCAAACACTTGCTGATCAATAAAAATGAAAAACCAACTGCCGACCTAAGAATGGCTGCAGCACCACCTGTGATAAAACTAAATCCCCATAATATCGAAAGCACAATCACAGTGCGGATATAATTTTGCCATTTTTTATTTCCAATTGGTTGTAATAAATTAATAAGAAGCCCATATATCATAGCAAGGTGTAAGCCGCTAATTGCTATGATATGAACAACACCAGTGTTGCTATACGATTGAACAAGTGTTCTGTCAAGATCTTCTCTATAGCCAATCAATAATGCTTCGGCAACAGATTGTTCTGGTTTATTTATAATCGCATTTTTTAAAATTTCTAATATTTTATTTCTTGTTTGGTATAAATAATATTTGAGTGACGGGCTTGCTTTTTTGTATGCTAAGATCCCATTATTTGGTAGGTAGAGTTGAAAATAAATCTGTTGAAAAGCGCAGTATCTAACATAATCGAATGTGCCTGCATTAAAGTTGTTAGTTATATTTTGAATAGGATCTTGAAATTTAATTTCGTCACCAGTATTTAATTTAGATGCAAGGCTATCGTTTTTAATATAGATAAGAATATTAGAGGTTGCGTTCATCCATTTGCCATGATGTTTCACTGCAACAATGCGAGCTAAGGCTTTCCAGGTCTTTCTTTTTTGAATCAATGGTTCCTGAATAATCGCTTTTATGGTATCATACTTACTATATCGATAACCGATCCAATCAGCATTTTTTCTGAGATCATGACTATTACAAATCCCCGAACCAAGAACAAATAAAAGGGATTGAAGGGCAAATCCGCCAATTGCCATCCATCTAAATTTTCGATCCGAGGGAACTACATGAAAGGCAAATAATATTAAGATTGCTCCGATTGCAATTCTTTGTAATAGAACGGTGGAAAGATTGAAATAATAGCCAACTAATATTCCTGCTGAAAATGTAATCAACAAACGAAGAAAAGGAATGCTTTGCCAACTATTTTTTTGCTGCAAGGGCATCTACTAACCTAATAAAAAAGCCACACTAAAACTAGTGTGGCTTTCAAATAGGGTAGTAAAATTTATTTACTCAGGTTCATACTTCTTTCTTTGTACAGTGTACGGAAATAAGGATCACGAAGGTCTTTGATAAAACGAATTGCTTCACCGGTACTCTTCATTTCTGGTCCTAATTCTTTGTTTACACCAGGAAATTTATCGAAACTAAAAACGGGTTCTTTAATGGCGTATCCATCCAGTTTATTTTCCATCACAAAATCAGTGAGCTTGGCTTCGCCTAACATCACTTTTGTTGCGATATTTAAATAAGGGATTTGGTAAGCCTTTGCAATAAAAGGAGTAGTTCTGGAAGCACGTGGGTTTGCTTCAATTACAAATACTTTATCTCCTTTAATGGCGAATTGAATATTGATGAGCCCCTTGATTTTTAAAGCACGCGCAATTTTCTCGCTATAATATTCCATGGTTTCCACGATCAATGGAGTTAAATTAAATGCAGGTAATACGGCATTACTATCTCCACTATGAATTCCAGCGGGTTCGATATGTTCCATCACACCCATGATATGAAAGTTCTCACCATCAAAAATGGCGTCCACTTCAGCTTCCTGACAACGATCTAAGAAATGATCGATCAGAATCTTATTTCCAGGAAGATGTTTTAATAAACTGATAACTGCTTTCTCAACATCTTCATCATTTATCACAATTCGCATTCTTTGTCCCCCAATTACATAACTAGGTCGAACCAATACAGGATAGCCTACTTTGTTGGCAACAGCCACTGCTTCATCTGCATCTACTGCTGTACCATATTCAGGATAAGGGATATTGAGTTCTTTTAAAAGGTCGCTGAATCTGCCCCGATCTTCTGCCATATCCATGCTTTCAAAAGAAGTTCCAATGATGGGAATTCCTGTTTCGTGCAATTTTTTGGCCAATTTCAAGGCTGTTTGTCCGCCCAATTGTACAATAATCCCATCTGGTTGTTCCAGATCAATGATTTCTCTAAGATGCTCCCAGAATACGGGCTCGAAATACAATTTATCGGCCATGTCGAAATCTGTAGAAACAGTCTCAGGATTACAGTTCACCATAATCGCTTCAAAACCGCATTCTTTAATAGCGAGAAGGCCGTGTACGCAGCAATAATCGAATTCAATACCCTGACCAATCCTATTAGGGCCGCTACCTAATACGATGATTTTTTTCTTCTTTGAGGGAATAGATTCGTTTGAGTTTAAAGTTTGATTCATTACTTAGAAATTGCGCAAAAATAGGAGTATCAAAGAAATTTAGTAGTTATTTTTTCACAGCACCATCTTTCATCACCCATTTTACGTCTTCCAAGATTTTAATATCCTTGCTAGGGTCGCCTTTCAGCGCAATCAAATCTGCATAAGCACCCGCTTTGATTTCACCTATTTTATTAGTCTGACCCAGTAATTCTGCTGCCGTAATGGTAGCGGTTTGAATGGCCTGCAGGTTCGTCATCCCAAAGCTAACCATATATGAAAAATCCCTTGCCTGAGGCAACTTCCAATCGTAGCCGCCAATATCGGTACCGTAGGCTATTTTAACACCTGCTTTGAGGGCTTTTTTAAATAATTCGGGTTCTGATTGTGTAAAATAGAGGTTGATAGGACTTCCGGCTTTTGCTCTTCCTTCAGCCACATATTCGTTTACATAGATCGTAGGGCACCAGAACACTTTTTTGTCCACCATCAATTTGATGCAATCGTCGTCCATCCCAAAACCGTGTTCAATACTACTGGCACCTGCATTAATAGCGGCAATAATTCCATCTCGTGTTACTGCGTGAGCACTTAGTCTTTTATTAGAACGTAGTGTTTCATCGCCAATAGCATTTATTTCTTCTGTGGTAAAATTTGGAAGGCTTCGATAGGACCCATCAGCTTGTTTGGTATAGCCACGGTCGGCATAAATTTTAATCCAATCAGCCCCATGAGCAATCTGATCGCGAACGGCTCTCCGGCCTTCATCAGCTCCAGTTATTTCCTGCAATCCCTTGGGCATTTTTATTTCCCAGGCATAATCAGATTCTTTAAGTGGATAGTGTCCAGTGGTATTAATAGCAAGGGTAGAGATAAACATTCGGGGTCCCTCCATTTCGCCTTTATTGATGGCTTTTTTGATATCGGCATCTGCAAATCCTGCTCCTTCGGTTCCTAAGTCGCGAATGGTGGTGAAGCCATTCATTAAACTTTGTTTGGAACTTCGCACTGCACGAATAGTTCTGTAAGGGATGGATTCTTTGAGTACTTGAACATCATAATCCTCACTCGTAATATCGCCTTGCAAAAGCACGTGGGTATGACAATCGATAAGGCCTGCCATCACAGTAAATGCAGAGAGATTGATGCTAGTATCGGCTTTTAATTTAAAACCCGCTGCTGGAGAAATTGACTCGATCAGATTTCCTTTAATAAAGATCACCTGATTCTGTAAAATTTCTCCAGTGCGGGTATTTAAAACCTGACCGCAGGTAATGGCCGTAGTTTTTTGTGCAGCTACAAACCCAATGATAAATAATGATAAAAAGAGGGGGAGTATTTTTTTCGTCATGCTTTTATTTTAAGTTACAATTTAATAATAAACTGTAACAGAAAATTTTTGCTATTGTTCGTTTGCTGCTGGTTGACTATTTGGCTTTCTCCAAGTGCGGCATTTGTTTCTCCATTCTTCTTTCATTTTTTCTCTTTCTTCCGGGCTCATGTTATGCCATTTTTCTTTCATCTCATTTTTCCAGTGATGACGTGGACCGCAGCCCCATCTTCCGTGAAATCCGCCGAACAAAATTTTGCTCAATACCAGGATTCCGATCGCTTGTAAAAAACTGATGGGAGATACGTGTACTACTTCTGTTAATATTCCATTCCATAAACGCATCACTACATAACTTAAGAGTGATCCGAAGGCTGCTGCCATAACAGTGAAGCCGATAACTTTTTTAATCCAAAATTTCTTGTACATGATATTTTCTTTAATTAATAATTTAATAGTTCGTCGCGAAGGCTTGCTAGCCGTTCTCTCAAATGTAATACAGCATAGCGTTTGCGACTTAATAATGTATTGATGGTTTCTCCGGTTTGTTCGGCAATTGTTTTAAAGGGAACACCTTCTATTTCGTTTAATACAAACACTTCTTTTTGTGCTGCCGGTAATTCATCCAATGCTTCATTCAATGTTTCCCAGAAAAGATTTCTTAAGTAAACCGTCTCTGGATTATTGTCATTGTCGAGAAAAAGTTCTGACCAATCAAAGCCCATATCTTCTTCAGCATCTATAAATAGATCTTTAATCAATTCCGGTTTTTGTTTACGCTGTTTATCGGTTATTTTATTTCTTGTAACAGTAAATAACCATGCGGTAAGTTGTTCAATGGGTTTTGTATTTCCAATGAATTGATAAAAAACATCCTGCAGTATGTCTTCCACATCGGCTTCATTGGTCACCCTTTTGCGGATGAAACCTCTCAAGCGTTTGGTGTACGCATTGATCACTTCTGTGATATTGCTCTTGCCTTTTTCTGTCATGTTAGCCGGTATGGTCAATGCATTGTTCATCAATAATAAGGTAGACGGCCAGTAAAAGATAATATTTTAAAAAAAAGTTTATTTTATTTCACAGAGTTCTTCCCATCTCGTGGTATAGCGGGGGCTTCTCAGTTCCTGCCGCATCTTCCAATCGCGCTCCACACCTGCCGCCGCAAACTTCAGCGTGTCGTTGCGCATCGCGAAATTGATATTGTCCATCATACTCATGAGCATTCTATTTTTTTCTGAAGCGGGTGCTTTAAACAAGGAAGCCTGAATGGAATTGTCGGGTACTATGCCGCTGAGTATAACGCCGGCTTTCTTGTAGATGCGTCCTTTTTCAAAGAGTCTTTCGGTTAGTTGTAATGCTGCTTTGATGAGTTCGTTAGTGAGCGATGTGGCAATGGGAAGGTTGATATAACTGCTAATGCTAGCGCCATGTTGGTAATAACGCGTATCTGTTACCGGTTCTTTGGCAATCATCATCACACTGATGCAACTGGCGGCTGAGTGTTGTCTGCGCAATTTTTCTGCGGCACGCGAAGTATAAGTAGCAATAGCTTCTTTAATCTGTTCGAGTTCTGTTACTGCAGATCCAAACATGCGCGTGGTAGCAATCATTTTTTTGGTAACGCGTTCGTTTTCCATTTCTCTACTAGGCAAACCATTGAGTTCACGAACTAGTTTGGCGCCCACTACACCACCCAGATTTTTAGTGGCCCAAGCAACATCTTTTTTACTTAATTCCAGTGCGTTATTGATTTGATAGAGGTGCAATTTTTTTGCGTACTGATGGCCTACTCCCCAGATATCTTCCACCGGTGTTCTTTCTAATGCCTGTGCTATTTTTCGGGGACTATCCAGGATCAATACACAGTTGGTAACTATTTTATTTTTCTTACACAATCGATTCGCTACTTTGCTGAGTACTTTGGTAGGAGCCACGCCAATAGACACTTTGATGCCGGTCCATTGTTCTACAGTATCCTTTATTTTAAAAGAAATTTCTTGTAAGTCTTTGGGTGCTACATGTGATAAATCCAGAAATGCCTCATCCACCGAATAAACTTCCACGGTTCCAGGAGGAAGCATGGTTCGTAGTGTTTCCATCACACGCCAACTAAGGTCGCCATAGAGGTTGTAATTCGATGAAAAAGTAGCAACCCCATGTTTTTCGATGAGGTCTCTTGCTTGAAAATAAGGGCCTCCCATTTCCACGCCGACCTGCTTGGCTTCGTCGGTTCTGGATATGATGCAGCCATCGTTATTACTCAAAACAATCACGGGCCGCCCCTCTAATGCCGGTTGAAATAATTTTTCGCAGGAGCAATAAAAACTGTTGCAGTCGATAATGGCTTTCATAATTTAGTGTAAGCTGTGAATGGCATAGACCACTACACCCCAGGCAGTATAATTACTGAATTCTTCAATTTGAAGCTGTCCGTACTTTTTATTTTCAGCAATCAGTGTAACACCCTTCATATGCGTTTGCAGGCGGCGTACCAATAGCTCGCCATTAATCACTGCCACGATTACTTTTCCATTCACCGCCTTGATGCTGCGGTCTACGATCAGTACATCGCCGTGGTGAATGCCGGCGCCGATCATGGCATCGCTATTCATGCGGAAAAAGAAAGTAGCAGGCTTGTTTCGGATCAATTGCTCGTTTAGATCGATGCCCCTTTCCATATAATCGTCGGCGGCTGCTCCGAAGCCCGTGGCATTGGCCGTGGGTACTTCCCACTGGTTGAAATTCTTGCTGCCTTTATAGGAGGCGCTACCCCATTCGTCGCTAAACATGATAAATAAATTTTAGTAATGCTAAATTATTTAGTAAATTTATACTAAAATAATTATCGTTTTAAAATTTTATTTATGGAAATGAGCAAATTACAGCAAAGCCGAAATGGCATTACGGGAGCCATTCATTTTAGTGAATATTTGCTGGTGGCGCATCCTGGGATGGATTTGCATGATAAAATTTTGGGCGAGCAGGAATACTTTTCACTGCATTATTTAGAGCGTACGGCTATTAAAATGAAACCCCATATTGAGTTGGCCTCTTTTCAGGCTCGTGAAGAAATGGAGCCCACGCTTATTAGATGGATGCATCGCATCATTAGCCAGCAGCAGGCATTTAATTGTACCCTCAGTAATTTCAGCGGATTTCCTCCGGATACGCTTTATCTGCGCATACCAGAGCCGCAAGCCATACAGCGATTAGCCGCCGAGTTAGAGCAGTTGAATGATTATGTGAAGACAAATGATTGCCCCGCTATTCGCATCAATACGAAGCCAATAGTTTCTGTGGCTAAGAAACTCACGGAAAAGAATTATTTGCGTGCCATGCTAGATTTTTCGCAGCGGAGTTTTCACGAAATTTTCGAAGTGAAAGAGCTGCTTTTATTGAGACGCAACCATGCATTCGATGGATATAAGCAGGTAAATAAGTTTGTATTGCAGCCTGCATGAGCAGGCTGCTTAAATACTATTGTTTTGACTCGGTAACTTCTTTTACTTCCTGCAAAAATTGATCGGCACTCTCTTTGGGTAAACCATCCCAAGAACGAAGCACGTTTCCTTTTGCATCTAGAATAGCTGTGAATGGGAAACTTCCTTTTGAATTATATTTATCTGCTAACTGATCATTTTGTTTTTGCAAGTCCTTCGCTAACTGATTTTTTTTCTGCCTGGGAAAGTCGGCATTTACCATCACCAGCTTTTCACCAGCAAATTGTTTGAAAGACTCATTATCGAACAATTCCTTATGCATACGAATACAGGGGCCGCACCAATCAGAGCCTGAGAAATTAAGCAAAATGTATTTGTGATCCTTACTGGCAATGGACTTTGCTTTTTCAAAATTGGTTTCCCAATTACTGAACGACATCATTAAAAAACTAAGTAAAATAATTCCGGTGAATTTCATATTTGGGGGTTTGAAAATGAACAACGATAATCTGCGATAGAAATATTGCCCACTAAATTTGCAACCCAAAGCTGAATTATTTGCTGCAATTATTTTGTTAAAAAAGCTAATGGAACAATTCTTATATATGATGAATAAGGAAAACCTGGTCGATGCAATTATTAGGTCTTTCGATTCTTAAGATTAAATTCGCGCTAAATCAAGTACATGGAGGATGTGATTGCAGCAATTAATGCACTATTTGTTGAATTTAAAAAAGCAGCTGCGGAAAGAATTGAAAAATTACCCCAAAGTGGGGGCGACCGTGTGTATTTCAGGGTTTATTTCGGAACTGAAACGTATATAGCTACTTATAATTTACACGTAAAAGAAAACCAGACATTTATTGCATTCAGCAAACACTTTAAGAGCAAAGGATTGCCTGTTCCAGAAGTATTGTTAGTGAATGAAGCTCAAACCATTTATTTGCAAGAAGATCTTGGAACTTCCTCTCTATTAAACGAACTGGAGCAAGACGAGCATGGTGATAGATCGTATGGTCTGTTTCAAAAAAGCTTGACAGCACTCGCAAGTGTGCAGATAAAAGGTGATGCGGGATTAGATTATAGCCTGTGTTTAACCGCGAAGGAATTTGGGAAGCAGGCTATTTTGAGCGACCTACTTTATTTCAAGTATTATTTTTTAGACACGCTTCAGCTGCCTTACGACAAGCAGGCGATGATGGACGATTTCGATGCGTTAAGTACTTATCTTACTCGTACAGAGAACAAATATTTTATGTTCCGCGACTTTCAGAGTCGCAATATTATTGTGAATCAGGAGCAGGTACATTTTATCGATTTTCAGGGAGGGATGAAAGGTGCTTTGCAATATGATGTAGCATCATTGCTTTGGCAAGCCAAGGCCGAACTGAGTGAAAAATGGAAAGATGATTTGCTAGCATTCTATATAGATGAAATAGATAAGTTGTTGGAGCGGCCGGTTGATAAAACAACTTTTGTAAGTCAGTATAATGGATATGTATTGATTCGTTTATTACAGGTAATGGGAGCTTATGGATTCAGAGGGCTCTTTGAAAGGAAAGCACATTTTTTAGCAAGTATTCCCTTAGGTTTAAAAAATTTAAAATTCTTTTTGGAACATAAAAGCATAGGGATTCATACACCTGAGTTTGATAGGGTATTACGTATTGTTGTATCTGATGAAATAATGCAGCGCTTTGAGTCGCAGCAAGCTAATGAGGATACAGCTTTACTGATTGAAGTAAATAGTTTCAGCTATAAAAAGGGGATCCCTGTAGATGAAAGTACTAACGGAGGAGGTTTTGTTTTTGATATGCGCAGCATTTTAAATCCTGGACGGTTTGATGAATATAAAACCTTGAGCGGGAAAGATAAATCTGTGCAAGATTTTTTAGAGCAGCGCACAAAAATGAATAAGTATTTAAATAGCGTTTGGGACTTGGTTGATATCGCTGTTGAAGATTATTTGCAAAGAGGGTTTAGTCATTTGCAAATTAATTTTGGATGTACCGGTGGGCAGCATCGTAGTGTTTATGCTGCCGAACAAACTGCGCGACATTTAAGAAACAAATATAAAGTGAAGTTGGTGTTAACACATACCAATACAGCTAATTGGTTTAAAGGATAAAATTTTTAACATGAAAGCAATGTTGTTTGCGGCAGGATTAGGTAGCAGGTTGAAACCCTTTACAGACAGCCATCCCAAGGCATTAGCTGAAGTGAATGGAAAATCTTTGTTAGAAAGAAATATTAAGTATCTGCAAAAATTTGGAATACATGATGTGATTGTAAACGTGCATCATTTTGCAGATCAAATTGTGGAAGCTATTCAAAAGAATGAAGGCTGGGGCTCGAAAATTACGATCTCTGATGAAAGAGAAGAAGTGTTAGAAACTGGAGGCGGTTTAAAAAAAGCGGCATGGTATTTTGAAGGTCAAAAGGAATTTGTGGTAATGAATGTAGATATTCTCACAGATTTGGATCTGAGTGAAATGATCATGCAACATCAGCAAGAAAGGCCTTTAGCAACATTAGCTGTTACACAAAGGAAAACATCCAGGTATTTTTTATTTGACTGGTACAGTCATTTATGTGGCTGGAGAAATGTAGAAACGGGAGAAGAAAAGCCTGCCGATTTACAGACGAGCGTTGAAGATTATGCAGATTTAAAAATGAAAGCCTTTAGTGGCATACATATCATTGACCCTTTCATTTTTTCATTGATTCATCAGGAAGGAAAATTTTCGATGGTGGATGTTTATCTGGATCTGATGAAGAAAAAAAAGATCAATAGTTTTGATCATACAGGTGGGGTGTTGGTAGATGTAGGAAAACCAGAAAGCCTTGTTTTGGCATCCGAAATATTTCATTAAGCAACAAATTTCGAAATGAATAAAATCAGATTCGCTATAATTGGTTGTGGCAGAATTGCGGAAAGGCATGCTACGCAAGCTAATGTCTATGGCGAGCTGATAGCGGTATGTGATATAGTTCCCGGGAGAGCAAATGCGCTTGCCAAACAATATAAAGCTTTGGCATTTTATCGGATCGAAGATTTTCTACAGCAGCAATTAGAATTGGATGTGGTAGTTATTTGTACTCCAAATGGACTGCATGCTACGCATAGTATTCAATCTCTACAAGCTGGCTATCATGTATTAGTAGAAAAGCCGATGGCTATTACAGTAGTTGATTGTGAAGCAATGATGCTGGCAGCATCTAAAGCGGGCAAACAATTATTTACGGTAAAGCAAAACAGATTTAATCCCCCGATTCAGGCTTTAAAAGAAGCAATAGATCAAAATCAGGTGGGACAGCTTTATTCATTTCAACTCAGTTGTTTTTGGAATCGGCCTGCGGCTTATTATCAAAATTCCTGGCATGGTACGGCATTGGACGGTGGTGTTTTATATACCCAGTTTAGTCATTTTATTGATCTGCTATATTGGCTGTTCGGAGAAGTTAAATCTGTGAATGCCATCACCAAAAACTTTATTCATGAGGAACTAATTCAAGGTGAAGATACTGGGGTAGTGATGCTTGAAATGCAGAGTGGAGCATTAGGTACCATTAATTATTCTGTTAATAGTATAGATAAAAATGTAGAAGGTTCACTTACAATAATTGCTGACAAGCTAACGTTAAAGATTGGTGGAGAATACTTGAATACCATCGCCTATCAACAAGGCAATGAAACTCAATTATTTAAAACTGTATCGGAGCAACTTCCCAATGAATATGGCAGTTATCAGGGTTCGATGAGTAATCATCATAAAGTGTATGAGAACTTGATTCAAACATTGCAGCAGAACAAACCCTTTTATGCAACTGCCTTCGAAGCGATGAAAACGGTGGAGCTAATAGAACGCATTTATAGATCTGCAAAAAAAGGGTCACATGGAATATCAACAGAAACAAGTTAGCATTCATGAAGTAAGGTTTGGCAAAAACGTAACTATCGTTCAGCCTTCCAATATTTATCAATGCCAATTAGGGGACGATTGTTTTGTGGGTCCATTTGTAGAAATCCAGAATGATGTTGTTATTGGCGACAATTGCAGGGTTCAATCACATAGTTTTATTTGCGCATTAGTAACCCTGGGAAATAACTGTTTTGTAGGGCATGGGGTTGTTTTTGTAAACGACTTATTTACAAACGGCGGTCCGTCTGGTAACCCTGCACTTTGGAAAAAAACAACAATTGGTAATCATGTATATTTTGGAAGCAATAGCACCATACTGCCGGTTAGTATCTGCGACAATGTAGTGATAGGTGCCGGTGCCGTAGTAACCAAGAATATTACAGTTCCAGGTGTTTACGCTGGTAATCCTGCTAAAAAATTACGTTAGTATTTAAACTTTAATATAGATTTTCTTTTTGTCTAACACATACACGATTGACCAATAAAAAGCAATCGTAATTAAAGCATACAACAATGAACCAACTCTTAGATCAGTTGCAATGTTTTTACAAACATTTTCATAGAACCATGGAAATGCAGAAGTATATACCTTCTTACCTGTTGTACCGTCTATATGGTCAACCCATCGTAATAAAGCCAATATTCTTGGTAGAAAACCGCTTAATACAAAGATGAACAAAGGGTTCTTTCCGAATACATCAAAGAACTTGCTCCAAACGCCTTTAACAGATTTGAATTCTATCAAATAAATCAAAGAGGAAAGGGTAAGGATGCCTAAACCACTGGTATAAAGAACATAACTACTGGTCCATATTTTCTTATTGATCGGGAAAACCATATCCCAGCAATAGCCGGTGAAAACTAAAACGAGTCCTGCTATCATTAAGCCAGAAAGCATTTCAAAATTCTTTCCTTTTTGTTGAATATACTGTCCCACTAAGAATCCAAAGATTACTTGTACAATAGCAGGCCCGGCACTTGCCAATCCCTCAGGATCAAAAGCTACGCCTTCGCCTTTATACATATGGGAGATACCTAAAATTTTAAGATCAATGGAAGTCCCAAACCATCCTGATAAACTGTAGGGATCTCCGGTGTTACCAAGTGTTAAACAGATAAACCAATAGAGTAATAAAATGATTGCCCCAATTACATAGGCACCTCGCGCTTTGGCATAGAATACGATGACTGAAGCAAAGAAATAAGCAATAGCAATTCTTTGAAGAACTCCTAGTATGCGTACGTTCTCCCAAATTTTAAATATCAGGTTCTCTCCATCCCATTTTACAAAAGGGCTCCAGTTTAGAAATAATCCTATGGCAAATATTAGTAGGGTTCTTTTGAGTACTTTTTTCCAGAAATGGGCTGGTCCGGCTTCTTCAAAACGCGGCATTACAAAAGCCATTGCATTTCCAACTGCAAAAAGAAAGAAGGGAAATACGAGGTCAGTTGGGGTACAACCATGCCAGGGAGCATGTTCCAATGGGTCGAAAATGTGTGCCCAGCTACCAGGGTTATTTACCAAAATCATCAGGGCAACTGTGGCACCCCTAAAAACGTCGAGCGAATAATAGCGTTCCTTCATAATGGCAATTGTTTCGGTATTGAAGATAAGGATTGCCGGGCTGAATAGAAAAATTGTTACCAATTCATTAATTAGTTGAATCCTAACCCAATTGTTCACTTTTTTCTAACGATTCCTTGGTATTATAAATAACATATATAGTTGTAACTTTGCCGTCTTTGAAATTATAAAACGCATGAAAAAAAATATTTTAATAACAGGGGGTGCTGGGTTTATCGGATCGCATGTGGTACGATTGTTTGTCACCAAGTATCCCGAGTATCAAATTTTTAATTTAGATGCCCTCACTTATGCGGGCAACTTAGAAAATCTAAAGGATATAGACCATCTTCCGAACTATCATTTTTTAAAAATAAATATTCTTGATGCCCCGGCATTGGAAGCTGCTTTTGAAGAACATGATATTACTGATGTGGTGCATTTAGCTGCAGAATCGCATGTAGATCGCTCTATTATTTCTCCATTGGATTTTGTATATACCAATGTCATAGGTACAGTGAATCTTTTAAATACAGCTCGAAATAAGTGGAAGGCAAATTATGCCGATCATTTATTCTATCATATATCAACAGATGAAGTGTATGGAAGTTTAGGTGCTGAAGGTTTCTTTTTAGAAACTACTGCATACGATCCGAACTCTCCTTATTCTGCAAGTAAAGCAGCATCTGATCATTTTGTAAGAGCTTATAGAGAGACGTATCATATGAGAACAGTGGTTTCGAATTGTTCTAATAATTACGGCCCTTTTCATTTTCCAGAAAAATTAATTCCGTTATTCATCAATAATATCATTGAAGAAAAACCATTGCCTGTTTATGGGGATGGTTTATATACCAGGGATTGGTTGTTTGTGAAAGATCACGCAATTGCAATTGATACAATTTTTCATCAAGGAGTTGATGGTGAAACTTATAATATTGGCGGCTTTAATGAATGGAGAAATATTGATTTAGTAAAATTGCTATGTACTCAGATGGACGAAAAATTGGGTAGAGTAAAAGGCTATAGCGAAAAGTTGATTACATATGTGAAAGATAGACCAGGACACGATCGTAGGTATGCGATAGACGCTACAAAAATCAATCGGGAATTAGGGTGGAAGCCTTCCGTAACTTTCGAAGAAGGCTTAAGTGAGACTATTGATTGGTACCTCAATAATACTGAGTGGTTACAAAATGTAACCAGTGGCGCGTATCAGAATTATTATACTGGAATGTACGAAAACAGATAAATTTTTATGACAGTAGAGCAGACTAAATTAGCCGATTGCATTATTATTCATGATACTGTTTTTGGGGATAATAGAGGATATTTTTTTGAAAGTTTTAATAAAAAAACATTTCTGGATAAAACAGGAATGGATATCAATTTTATTCAGGATAATCAATCGAAATCGAGCAAAGGTGTTTTGCGTGGTTTACATTTTCAGCATGGAGAATATGCGCAAGCAAAATTGGTGCGTGTGTTGGAAGGAACTGTATTGGATATAGCTGTAGATTTAAGAAGAGAATCTCCCACTTTTAAGCAACATATTGCTGTGGAACTTTCTGCAGAAAGTCGCACCCAGTTTTTTGTGCCCCGTGGATTTGCACATGGATTTGTTGTGTTAAGTGAATCAGCTACTTTCTTTTACAAATGCGATAATTTGTACCATAAGTCTTCTGAAGGTGGCCTGATTTATAACGATCCCGAACTAAATATTGATTGGCAACTTTCTGCCGATCAATTATTGATTTCAGAAAAGGATCAGGTATTGCCCTTGATGAGCGAAATGGTTGATAGTTTACGATTCTAATATTTTATAAGCAATTACATAACAACCTAATTCATTTAATATGAAAGGAATTATTCTAGCAGGTGGTTCAGGAACAAGATTGTATCCTATTACACGTGGCATCAGTAAGCAGTTAATGCCAGTATATGATAAGCCAATGATTTTTTATCCCTTGTCTATATTGATGTTAGCGGGTATCAATGAAATTCTAATCATTACAACGCCAGAGGATTCTTCTCAGTTTCAACGCTTATTGGGAGACGGAAAAGATTTGGGTTGCAGATTTGAGTATGCTGTGCAAGCAGTTCCAAATGGACTAGCGCAAGCTTTTGTGATTGGAGAGCAATTTATTGGAGATGATAAAGTGGCTTTGATTTTAGGGGATAATATTTTTTATGGGGCTGGCTTTGGAAAGTTGGTGGAATCTTTCAATGATGTAAAAGGTGCGGCTGTGTTTGCCTATGAAGTGAATGATCCTGAGAGATATGGTGTAGTTGAATTTGATAAAGATAATATCGCTGTATCTATTGAAGAAAAACCTACAGACCCAAAATCAAATTTTGCAGTACCTGGTTTATATTTTTATGATAATACCGTAGTGGAAATAGCAAAAAATGTGAAACCATCACCACGTGGAGAATATGAGATCACTGATGTAAACAGAGCCTATCTTGAATCAGGTAAACTCCAGGTTGGAGTAATGAGTAGAGGAACCGCATGGTTAGATACTGGTACTTTCGACTCTTTTGCAGACGCTTGTGAGTTTGTTCGGGTTATTGAAAAAAGACAAAGTCAGAAAATTGGCTGTATCGAAGAAATTGCTTTTCGTAAGGGATTTATCAATCGGGAGCAGCTTTTAGTTATTGCCGATAAATACGCTAAGAGTGGTTATGGCGACTACTTACGTCGTTTAAAATAGCTTTTTGTAGAAATAATCCATATTTAATGGCAAAAAGTTAAACAAAATAGTATTATAACTGTTACAACAGTTATGAACTCCTTTACAATCAAAGATCTGGAAAATCTCTCTGGTATTAAGGCCCATACGATTCGTATTTGGGAGCAGCGTTATTCGTTTTTAAGTCCGAGTAGAACGGATACTAATATCCGGATTTATAGTAATGAAGAATTAAAAACGATTCTGAATATTGCACTTTTAAATAAGTACGGGTTTAAGATTTCTCATATCAATCAGATGAGTAAGGAGGAATTGGAATCCAGAATACGCGAGCTTACTAATGCTGATGCCCAGCAGGAGCGCATTGTGAATGCGATGATTAATAGTATGATTGATCTCGATTTTGAGCAATTTGAATCAATTTTAGATGATTATATCAGTAAAAGGGGATTCGAAAAATCAGTAACTAATATCATTTTTCCATTTTTAGAAAGAGTAGGTATCTTATGGGTTACAAACCATATCAATCCGGCCCAGGAACACTTGATTACCAATATTATCAGGCAAAAAATAATTTTAGGGATCGAAAATGTAACTAGTGTTTTTAGTTCCACTAAAGTATGTATACTTTTTTTACCTGAAGGCGAGCATCATGAAATAGGGCTATTGTTTATGCATTATTTGTTGAAATCGAAGGGAATTAAAGTAATCTACTTAGGTGCGAACGTACCGATTAAGGATATTGAATTTGTGTGTAAGATTAAATCACCCGACTTCATCTACTCTCACTTAACATCATTGGCTAGTAACTTTAATTTTGAGAAATTTCTCAGCTTTATAGGTCAAAAAATTCCTTATCAGAAAACTATTATTTCTGGCCATGTAACAAGCACCTATAAAAAGAAGGTCCCGGAAAATGTATATCTCAAAACATCACTTGCTCAAGTCATGGAATTTATGAGTGAATTGAACAAATAATGATGATTTCCCAGGTATTTAAAGAGTCAAAAATCCTTATTTCAACCTAACTAGTTGATTTTCTTTGTTTTAATATTAACATAGAATTATTAAACAAAAAATATTGAATTTGGACTTTATTTTGTTTAGCTTTACAAAGTAAAAAGTTAAACATTATTTATGTCAACAGCCGATTTCGATCAAATATTGATCAAGAACACAGAATTTTTAAGACCCTTCGCTTTTACCTTAACAAGGGATCAGGAGTCTGCAAAGGATCTTGTGCAAGAGACTTTATTCAGAGCTTTGGCAAACAAAGAAAAGTATAATATTGGTACCAATATAAAAGCGTGGATGTACACCATTATGCGCAATATTTTTATCAATAACTACCGCAGAAAAGCTAAGCAACAAACTATTTTCGACCACACTGCAAATGACTATTTATTAGATACTAATCAAGTTGCTGTCACCAATGAAGCCATTGCAACTTTGAATATGAAAGAAGTTCAAGAAGCCATTCATAAGCTCCCGGAAATATTTCGCAATCCTTTTCTGCTTTATTTTGATGGTTATAAATACCACGAAATTGCAGATATGCTTAAAGAACCTTTGGGTACCATTAAAAGTAGGATCCACTTTGCGCGTAAATTATTGAAATCACAAATTGAACGCCACTAATTAAAGCGTATCTTGTAATACACCTTTTTATTTATTAAGTGACTAAGAAAGCTATCGTTATAGGCAGTGGATTTGCAGGCCTTTCGGCTGCTTCATTTTTGGCAAAAGCCGGATGGGATGTAACGGTATTGGAAAAACACAATCAGCCAGGTGGTAGAGCCAGACAATTTAAAGTTGATGGATTTACATTTGATATGGGACCAAGCTGGTATTGGATGCCGGACGTCTTTGAACGATATTTTAAACAGTTCGGAAGAAAAGTTTCTGATTATTATCAATTGATCAGATTGGATCCTTCCTATAGAATTGTCTGGAATGATGGTCCTATGGATATTCCCGCAGATTATAATGCTTTCAGAAATCTTTTTGATAGTATTGAGCCAGGAAGTGGTGATAAATTAGACCAATATATTGGAGAAGCCGCTTATAAATATCAAGTAGGGATTAATAAGCTGGTTTTTAAACCAGGTCAATCCCTCACAGAATTTTTGGATAAAGAATTAGTGAGTGGAATATTTCGTTTAGATGTTTTTAATTCTATCAAAACGCATGTAGCAAAGCATTTCAGCAATCCTAAGTTAAAAGAACTGATGGAATTCCCTGTTTTATTTTTGGGGGCATTACCAGAAGATACTCCTGCATTATATAGTTTGATGAACTATGCAGACATAAAAGGCGGTACCTGGTATCCCGAAAAAGGAATGTATCAGATTGTAGAAGCCATGTATCTATTGGCGGTGGAACTTGGTGTGAAATTTAAGTTCGAACAAGAAGTTACCAATGTAACGATTCATGATAAATCGATCAGTACAGTTATTGCAAATACAACCGAGGATGGAATAAAAGTTCCAAAAATGTATAAAGCAGATGTGGTTGTTGCTGGCGCTGATTATCACCATGTAGAAACGCAAATTTTACCAAAAGAATTTCGATCTTATTCAGATGCATATTGGAATAAGAGGGTGATGGCACCTGGATGCCTGATCTATTATATAGGGTTAAATAAAAAGATAGAGGGCATTTTACATCATACATTGTTTTTTGATACTTCATTTTCAGTACATGGAGATGAAATATATAAAACAAAAAAATGGCCTACAAACCCCTTGTTTTATGTGAGTGCAGTATCAGTAACCGATCCGGATTCTGCACCAGAGGGAGGTGAAAATTTATTTTTATTAATTCCTGTGGCTGCGGGATTAAAAAACGATGATGAAACTTTAAGAGAACATTATTTAGATTTGATCATCAGTAGAATGGAAAAACACTACGGTCAATCGATCAGAGATAGTATTGTGTATAAAAGAACGTATTCGAATAGTGATTTTATTAACGATTATCATTCATTTAAGGGAAATGCATACGGGTTAGCGAATACTTTGCTACAAACAGCAATCCTTAAACCAGCATGCAGGAGTAAAAAGCTAAAGAACCTTTTTTATACAGGCCAACTTACCGTTCCAGGCCCAGGTGTACCGCCAAGTTTAATTAGCGGCGAAGTGGTGGCAGGAGAAGTAATCAAGGCTTTTGGAAATACCAATTAGATTTTAAACAAATTCTTTTATTTTCTGTTTTATGTACAAACCAATACAAAAAACTAAGAAGTATGATGGACCTGTTTCATGAAGTGAGTCAGGATTGCAGTAGAATTACTACCGAAAAGTATAGTACCAGCTTTTTTTCGGCAATCAAACTATTGCATAAAGATTTCAGAGCGCCAATTTGCAATATTTACGGATTTGTAAGATTTGCTGACGAAATAGTGGACAGCTTTCACGAGCATCCAAAAGCAGATTTATTGGCTGATTTTAAGAAATCTACATATGAAGCCATAGAGAAAAAAATCAGTTTAAATCCCATTCTCAATAGTTTTCAAATTACAGTTAACGAATATCAAATCGATCATCATTTGATTGAAGCCTTTTTGTACAGCATGGAATTGGATTTGGAGAAACGCGAGTACGATAAATTAGGATATGAAGAATATATCTATGGAAGTGCAGAGGTAGTTGGTTTGATGTGTCTTCATGTATTTTGTGCAGGTCACAAAGAAGAATACGAAACATTAAAGCCCTATGCAAGAAGTTTAGGTGCTGCCTTTCAGAAAGTAAACTTTTTACGCGACCTACGTGCAGATTTTGAAGGTCTGGATAGGGTTTATTTCCCCGGATGTAATTTCAATAATTTTACTGAAAAAGATAAACTCGAAATTGAAAGAGATATTCAAAAAGATTTCGATCATGCATTTGAAGGAATTCAAAAATTGCCAATAAAAGCCAGGTTTGGTGTATATGTTGCCTTCAAATATTATTTATCCCTTTTCAAGAAAATTAAAAAGATCCAACCACAAAAAATTATGCAACAAAGGATTAGAATTCCTGATTATGGCAAATTTTTTATCCTTGCAAAAGCCGGTATTCGTAGTCAAATGAATATGTTGTAAATTCACTTTTATAGTTGACACTTTTATATGGAACAGGTAGTATTAGTTAATGACCGAGATGAGGAACTGGGTGTGATGGAGAAAATGGAAGCGCACGAAAAAGCTTTATTGCATAGGGCATTCAGCGTTTTTGTTTTTAATCAGTCCGGCGAATTATTGCTGCAACAAAGAGCACTTGATAAATACCATAGTGGCGGCTTGTGGACCAACACCTGTTGTAGTCACCCCCGACCTAATGAAACCGTTTCAGCCGCGGCGAGTAGAAGACTCAGAGAAGAAATGGGGTTTGAAGTTCCTTTAGAAAAAATATTTGATTTTGTTTATCAGGCCAGTTTCGACAATGGCCTTACGGAACATGAATTTGATCATGTCTTTGTAGGATATTATGATGGTCCAATTGATGTAAATCCTGTAGAAGTAAACGATTATGTTTTTCGCTCCATGGAAAGCATTCAACATTCACTGGAATCTCATGACGGTTTATTTACTGCATGGTTCGAAATTATCTTTCCCAAAATGATGCAGTGGTGGCAGATGAATGATGCTCATAAATTAGCTTAAACTTCAACCAACACATTCATGAGTCATTCTAAAAAAGCGATCGTTATAGGTGCAGGTACTGCTGGCCTTGCTTCTGCTATCAGATTGGCTGTACAAGGGTTTGAGGTTTCTGTGTACGAAAAAAATAATTATCCCGGAGGTAAAATCAGTGAGTTTAATGTAGAGGGATATCAATTTGATGCGGGTCCTAGCTTATTTACGCAGCCTGAAAACATTGAAGAACTTTTTTCACTTGCTGGCGAACCCATTGAAGATTATTTTCAATTCCAATCCCTTCCCATTTCTTTCAAATATTTTTACGATGACGGTACCGTTATCAATGCGTATACTAATAATCAGGCTTTTGCCCAGGAGCTTGAAAATAAAACAGGAGAGAAACAAGAACGGCTCTTATCGTATTTAGAAGGATCAAAGAAAGTGTATCAAAATATCGCGGGTCTATTTTTAAATAATTCTTTGCATCAATTCAAGACATTATTTTCTCCAGGTGTATTAAAGGCAATTACAACACTAAGATGGAAATACCTTTTCAAATCAATGCATGATTTGAATGCTAGTCATTTTACGAAACCACACACGATTCAATTATTTAACCGCTTCGCCACTTATAATGGAAGCAACCCTTATCAGGCACCTGGAATGTTAAGCTTGATACCTCATCTTGAATTAAATCAGGGCACTTTTTATCCCAAGGGTGGGATGATCAGTATCAGTAATGCCTTGTATCAATTGGCTTTGAAGAAGGGAGTACAGTTTCATTTTTCAAAACCAGTAGAGCGCATCATAGTAAATGAAAATAAAGCTGGAGGTGTAGTGGTAGACGCGAAAAATATTTTCGCGGACATAGTTGTGAGCAATATGGATGTGTATTTTACGTATCAAAGACTGTTATTAGATCATTCCATGGCTACCAAAGTTTTAAAACAAGAAAGAAGTAGTAGTGCATTGATTTTTTACTGGGGTATTGATCATTCTTTTCCTGAGTTAGAATTACACAATATCTTTTTTACAAAAAACTATAAAGCAGAGTTTGACTCGTTATTCAGGACTAAAGATGCGTATGCCGACCCAACGATTTATGTAAATATTACCAGTAAAATAGAGCCAGGATTACAAGCGCCATTGGGAAAAGAAAACTGGTTTGTAATGGTCAATGCCCCGGCAAATAAGGGGCAGGATTGGTTGAAATTCAGAGAACATTATAGAGCTGCTGTTATTGAGAAGTTGAGTAAAATACTGGGGGTAGATCTGGGTGCTATAATACAAGTTGAAGAAGTCCTTGACCCTGTTATTATTGAGAGTAGAACTGAATCTTATATGGGTTCTTTATATGGCACTAGTTCAAATTCAAAAATGGCCGCCTTTTTAAGGCATCCGAATTTTTCGAAGAAAATAAAAAATTTATATTTTGTTGGAGGAAGTGTGCATCCCGGTGGAGGCATACCTTTGTGTTTAAAGAGTGCCGCCATAATGAGTAAAATGGTGGGGAAGGATTTTAAAGAAAAGTAAAATGGGAATCAGCTGATTGGGAATTTAAAAATATCGAAACATAATATCGCCACTTTTCTAGCGATCCTTTTTCATTTTAGTGGACTCATTGGCATTGTTTTCTCTGATCAGAAGGAATGGTTTATTCAAAATACAAGTTTGAATCTGGTTTTAATGGCAGTATTGCTTTTATGGAATCAGCCTGAAAAGAACAAATCTTTTTATAGTTTCTTACTCATCAGTTTTTTAATTGGGATGGGTGTAGAAATGATTGGAGTAAATACGGGACGTCTATTCGGCAGCTATCATTATGGGATTAAAATGGGAGCTTCTTTTAATGGAGTACCTTGGGTGATTGGTTTAAACTGGTTTGTCTTGATGTTTTGTTGTGGAATTGTAATGACCAAATTACACTATTGGATCAAGACCCAGTATGAAGCCTCTGGAATTGCAATGACACCTGTAATAGAGAAGCTTTCGCTGGTTTTTGATGGTGCATCCATTGCATTATTTTTCGATTGGGTAATGGAACCAGTAGCTGTAAAAATGGGCTTTTGGAAATGGGAAGACGGTGTAATACCTATTTACAATTACGTTTGTTGGTTTTTAATCAGCATGTTTTTGCTTTGGATATTTAGCAAGTTAAAATTTAGTAGAGACAATCATTTTGCTGTAGATTTATTAATCATACAAGTATTATTTTTCTTAACACTTAGATTTTTTTTATGATGAACTATGTATTTATTACGCTCCTCACATTTTGCATCATGGAAGGCGTTACATGGCTCACACATCGTTTTGTGATGCATGGATTTTTATGGTATCTCCATGAAGACCATCATAAAAAAGGAACGGGGTTCTTTGAAAAGAACGACGCCTTTTTTATCATCTTCGCCATACCTAGCTGGCTTTGCATTATGTTGGGTAGTATGAATCAGGTTTATTGGGTGGTTGCTATTGGTGCAGGTATTGCGCTTTACGGGTTTGCTTATTTTCTGGTACACGAGATTATTATACATCAGAGATTCAAATTATTTACAAGGTCGAATAGTAGATATATTAAAGCCATTCGTTGGGCACATAAAATGCATCATAAACATATCAATAAAGAAGAAGGCGAAAGTTTTGGTATGTTATTGGTGGCAAAAAAATATTGGGAAAAAATTCGAAAAGACGAAGCCATACAACATAATCCTCAATAAATTCTACCCGCTAAAATGGCAACCAAACACTACGACTATATCATTGCCGGTGCCGGTTGCGCAGGATTAAGTTTGCTGATGCGTATGATGAACGATGCGTATTTTCTCGAAAAAAAAATTCTTGTTATTGATCGGGAGATCAAAAATAAAAACGATCGTACCTGGTGTTTTTGGGAGAAGGGACAGGGACTTTTCGAACCCATTGTACATCATCAGTGGCAGCATGTTAATTTTTATACCAAAGACTTTTTTACAAAGCTTCATTTGAACCCTTATCATTATAAAATGATTCAAGGGCTTGATTTGTATAATTCTGTTCTTGATAAAGCTAAAAATTTTCCCAATATTGAATTTCGATATGAGGAAGTATTGTCAATTCATACAAATTCATTGCATGCAGAACTGCATTTGAAAAATGAATCGCTAACTACAGAATATCTGTTCAATAGTATTCTATTTGAGAAACATAAAACTGCTCTTTCCAAAAATGTATATCAATTGTTGCAGCATTTTAAAGGGTGGGTGATAGAAACAAGCGAACCCAGTTTCGATCCCTTAGTTGCCACATTAATGGATTTTAGAGTTAGTCAGGCAGAAGGAACAACCTTCTTTTATGTAATGCCCATTTCTACAACAACTGCTTTAGTGGAGTACACATTGTTTTCTGAGTCTTTGTTGTTACATGAAGCGTATGATGCTGCGCTTAAGAATTATATCAGTGAGCAGCTTGGAATTAAGGATTATAACATATTGCATGAGGAATTTGGAATCATCCCTATGACAAACCAATCCTTTCCTTTGCAGGACCAACGCATTATTCAAATGGGTGTTGCGGGTGGCCAGGTGAAGGGCAGCAGTGGGTATGCATTTCAGTTTATTCAAAAAAGAACTGCCGCAATTGTGGATGGATTAAAAAAAGGGAAACCACGGTTCGATAATATTGCTTTTCAGCAAAAAAAAGGAAATTTGTATGATGCAGTATTATTAAATGTTTTGCATCATCAAAAAATGAGTGGCGACGAAATTTTCAAATCCATCTTTTCGAAAAATAAAACAGAAACGGTTTTACGTTTTTTAGATAACGAATCGAGTATTGTAGAAGATGTAAAAATCATGAATTCAGTACCTACTAATATTTTTTTACCTGCTGCTATGTTCGAACTCAGCCATTAAAGTAATTTTATGAGAAAGATCATTACTATCACATTGAATCCTGCGTTAGATAAAAGCATTATAATACATGGATTAGTGCCAGAAAAAAAATTAAGGTGTTCCGATGCAGTGTTAGAGCCAGGCGGCGGTGGCATCAATGTTACGCGTGCCATACATAAGCTGGGAGGCGCTTCCAGGGCGATGTTTTTAGCAGGTGGATATACAGGTGAAAAATTTATTGAACTTATTAAGACAGAAAAGATTCAATATAAAGTCTTTGCAATAAAAGAGGATACACGGGAAAATTTTATTGCAGTTGATGCGAATACAAATTTGCAATATCGTTTTGGAATGGAGGGGCCAAAAGTCTCAGAAGATGAATGGATAGCTGTTTTAAATGCGGTACAAAAAGAACAGGATTTAGAATTTATTGTAGCCAGTGGAAGTTTACCACCCGGAGTGCCATTGGATTTTTTTGGGAGGCTCGCCAAAATTGCTAAAGAAAAAAATGCAAAATTGGTGATCGATACTTCTGGAGAACCATTAAAGCATGCAGTAGCGGAAGGCATTTTTTTATGCAAGCCAAATTTAGGGGAGTTGAGTAATTTGTTAGGTAGAGAAAGATTAAAACCCGAAGAGGTAGTGCCAGCCGCCAGAGCGATTATTGAAAAAGGGGGTTGTGAGCTAATGGCTGTTTCGATGGGTGCAGATGGTGCTATGTTAATTTCAGCTACAGAGGATTTTGCAGTGAAAGCCCCTAAAGTTACAGTGAATAGCACGGTGGGTGCGGGCGATTCTATGTTAGCAGGAATGTTGATGGGAATGGCACACCACGAATGGGGGATGAGGGATATACTTTGTTATGGTGTAGCAGCGGGTACTTCAGCCACGATGGGTCATGGTACAGAACTATGCAATCTGGAAACCACCAAGCAAATTTTCGAGCAATTGCGGTATTAATATCCTGCATCTATTACATTTGCAGCCTGGCCTCGTAGTACAACGGATAGTATGCGAGTTTCCGAAGCTCTTGATTCAGGTTCGATTCCTGACGAGGCCACCAATCATTTTTAGAACCCTTACCCAGTAAGGGTTTTATTTTTTGAAAAGGGGTTGGTGGTGGTTTGGGTGGTGGTTTTAAGAATTCAATAAATTTTGATAATACTGCAGAATAGTCATTCTTACCTGATTCAATGTCTTCGAATTATTGATTTCTAATCTCATGGTAACGAGACACAAATGCGCCAATAATTAATGTAATATTTATGAACATAATAATAATTGAATAAATATATCCATGATTAATTCCGCCAAAATAATCAAGTATAGGAATTAAACTAACATTACAATAAGTTAGCAAGAAGAATACGACTTCGAAAAAACGTTTTCCGCCCGAAAGTATGCCTGTAAATACAGATAATGCTATTATAAATATTGATCCTTGAATGATATTATACACAGATTGGAAATTTCCATTTAGAGCATATCGAAAAATCAGTGGAGAAGCTAATGATAGGGATAGGATAACCCCTGCAATCATTTGTGCTGTTAACAAACGCTTCAATGGCTGATAGGCAGCATAAGTAAAATAGTGCGTACGATTGATTTTTTCTTTAGTAGCAATGTCTGCCCACCTGTTAATTTGTATGAACCATAAAACGGGTAAAACAATTTGATGAGCGGAATTGATTGGAACAAAAAACAATGCAATAAAGCCCCCGAAATTGATGAACCAAAACCATTTAGGTCCCATTCTAATCAGCATCAAGAGCTCAGTTTTTACAAAGGGCCAAATTCCAAAAGTTGGCGTGGCAACTGGCAATTGAGAAAGTTGTATTTGTTTAACATTATTGGGAACTTGTAATTCAATTTTTTTTGCACGCTTTTTTTTGATATCTAGTTTTTCTTTGAAGTCAAAACGGTTAAAGATTTTGGCACTAATAAAAAGTATGATAAATGCGATTCCAATCCATAAAAAACGACTTACTATATAGATGATTGACCAATTCGTTCCTTCAAATAAAAAATATTTAATACTGTTATTATTGCCAAATAAATAGCCCGATGATACGGTAATGATGTTTTCTTTAAACTGATGATTTACAAGGCTGATTAATTCATCTGAAACATATTTAGTGCCCAACACATCAACCCAAAAAATTTTAGAATTGTTATTCAAATTTAAAATCCCAATTAAAACGGGGAATAAAAAAAAGAATGCTACATTTTGTATGATCACATTTCTGCCAAGTATAATTTCTGCAAATACAGCAAGTGCAGAAACACAGAATATACTCGGAATAGTAATAAAAAGATAAGGTAAAATAAATTGTAACAGATTAATTGGATAACCTGTTCCTCGAATCAAAACGAGGCTGAAAGACATCAGTATAATAATGATGGTAATTGTTAACAATACAAAGAAGTTACTCAAAGCCTTAGCTAAGAGGTATTTGAAATTACTTATAGCTGTAGTAGCAATAATTTGACCAACACCAGTTTCTTTGTCCTTTTTTATCCCATCATTAACCAGGTAAAAACCAATAAGCCATAAAAATACGCTAGCCATGATAGCTGTGTTATGGCCGATCCATGCAGCATTACTATACCCTACATAATTGCCTATCCTTAATGTAGAATAGCTTGAAGTAGGCGTAGGTATAAAAGTATAAGCAATAACTATGCTTGCTAATAATGTAACTAAAAATGCATAGCTGCGGGTTCTTTGTAAATAGTCGGCCCGAATGATATTTTTTAAAGAGGTCATAAATATTATATCATTTAGTTAGGTATAAATAAGCATCTTCCAAAGAAGCTGGGCAACTAATGGCGTTATTAATTGGAACTTCTGCAATATACCTGACAAGAAAATTGTCTTTTTTACGGGTGACATTTACTGCCAGGAATTTTGCTTTAAAAGCAGTCAAAGCAGTTGAATCAATTACAGACTCAAAAACTTTATCTCTGACAGTTTCAATGATAAAATCGGGAAATCCATGTTGAATCAAATGACCCTTTTTCATTAGGGCTACTTTGTCTGCAATAGTTTCAATATCAGATACAATATGTGAGGATAATATAACAATACTATCATTGGCTAAATCTGAAATGAGGTTTCTAAATCTTACTCTTTCTTCAGGGTCAAGGCCAACAGTAGGTTCATCAAAAATGACAATTTTAGGATTATTGAGTAATGCTTGTGCAATACCAATTCGCTGTTTCATTCCACCAGAGTATGTTCCAATAGGTTTTTTTGCAACTTCTATTAAATTCACTCCTTCAAGTAATTCTTCAATTCTGGGGCGGAGATTGGCTCCCCCTACTCCTTTCATGGCAGCAATATATTCAAGAAACTCAAAGGCATTTAGATTGGGATAAACTCCAAAATCCTGCGGCAGATATCCTAAAATTTTTCTGATCACATTTGGATCTTTTGAAAGATCAACACCATCAAATAAAATTGTTCCACTTGTTGGCTGAGAAATGGTGGCAATAATTTTCATTAATGTTGATTTACCTGCACCATTAGGGCCAAGTAGACCAAGAATACCATTTTCGATGGTTATTGAAAAATCATTCAGTCCATATTTATCTTTATTGAATTTTTTGGACAAGTTTTTTATTTCTAATTGCATACTGTATTCATTTGTATAATTTTTGATTCTTTTCATTCCAACTAAGAAAGAAATAGATTATTTAAAATGAAACTTAGTATTTCTATAAATTATAAAATAACAAAATAGGGTAATCGGTAATTAGTGGCCTCTAAAGGGTTTGGCGCTGGTGGAAACCAATACCCCCTTGGGTAAAGTGGCTTGTAAAAGAATTTAAGCGCTATTGATTTTCCTTCTAGATATATCTATTCAAACTTACTTTGGCAGGGGTAGTTCAAAAGCATGCCGGCAAACTTGAACTTATTTTCAAGTTTGCCGGCATTAAATTAGAATAAGATTTTGGTATTGATGACTATGTATTATGCCATTTTATTTTCTTTCTTTCCAAATACAAAGAAAAAACCGCTTGCAATTAAAGCATAAATAGATACAGCAGTTCCAAACTTATAAAGGATTGATTCGTCACTTAGGTTAATATTAATTAAAATAAATCCTAAGGCAGAGATTACCAGGGTTAAAAAGATGAGAGTTCTAGGCTTCATAAATTTATTTTTATTGTTTTTTAATTCTTATACAAAGCAATCTTTTATATTCTCTCTATCCTATACCATGTTTTTTGTATAAGTAAGATTTTTTAAAAATTAAAAAGTGGTGGTATGGGTGGTGGTTTTAATGAATAAGAATCATTAAGAACAGAACAAGTTGCTGCATATGTTGTGCATGTTTATAAGCGTCAGGCAAATAAAAATTATTATGAAAATTGGATTACAGCAATGCCTTATGTAATCAAGTAAAGGGAAGATGAAATTATCGTGTTATTCTACACTTTGATAATAAAATAAAATGCACCTTAATCTAATAGCATTTATTATTGAATGTAGTTTGAACTAAAAAATACGAATTTCTCTAATTTCAACCATCCATATAAAATTTTTAGATTCAGAGTTACTTTTCCATACTTTTAAAGTAGAAAATTCATATAATGACTTCTTGCAGTAGACTATTATTGTTAAGTTTATTATTTTTCACCTTTGGAGATTTATCCGCTCAAACTTTATTCAACGAAGTTGATACTATTGCTGGCCAGTTAATTAAGTCGATCCGAAAAGACAAGTCAGAAAAAGTTATTGTGCAAACAAATAAATGGTATTACGCTGCCGGAGAAGATCTTTGGTTAAAAGCATGGGTGATAAATAATGTATCAAATAAATTTTATTCTCATAGTCAAAATTTATATGTTGATATTGTGGATGAAAGAGATACTGCGGTTGCTCAATTGTTATTGCATATTCCATCAGAACATACCGAAGGTTATATCAGATTATCCGATTCGATTCCAGAAGGACACTATTGGTTAAGAGCATATACGAGTACCATGTTAAAATCCGACATTAATGCTATTTATGTAAAACCACTATATATTGTCAATCCAAAATATACTTCAAAACTTAACTTTGAAAATAACTTATCTAAAGAAAATGTATCGATTATTAATGATACACTAGTCTCGTTTTATCCAGAAGGAGCATCAGTTATTACAGGCATCAATTCGGTTTTCGGTATAAAAGCAGTAAATCAAAATGGAAGGCCAATAAGTGTAAAAGGTTATATAACAAGTAACACGGATAGTTCTGTAATAACAATGTTTAATACCAATTCAATTACCGGACTTGCCAAGTTTGGTTTTTATGTTTGGAAAAACCAAAAATACATCGCTCATATTCAATTAGCCAATAAGACTTTATATTATACACTGCCTAATAGTGACCATTATGGAAGTCAAATTGCAATTAAACAAGAATCGCCCACTCATTTTAGAGTAATAGTATCTCAAGGGGATTCATTGTACAAAAATGGAATCGTTTCCTATTTGCTTGGCATTAGTAAGGATAGTATCTGTTTTGCTGGTGTTGGTAAGGATATGTATGAATTAAGTGTTCCAAAAAAGTATTTCCCTGCCGGTGAAGCCAAGCTGCTTCTTTTAAATAATGAGCGGAAAATTTTGAGTGAGCGGAGTATTTATATTACCAAACCCAATGAAAATGTAAAACTCTTTACAGATAAAAAAAATTATGCAGCACGCGAAAAAGTGACCATGAATTTATTTGTAGGTGATTCTGTTTTGCATCCAATGTTTGCTGCCATTTCTGTGGCTGTTACTGATGATAATATAGTGAAAGATCCAATTTACGAAGACGGACCAATAGTCAGCCTATCCGATACAAGTTCTGAATTGAATGATCTGATAATGCTTACAAAGCAACCTATATATGCAGGAAAAACGATTGATAAAATAAATCAACAAATTAACTCTGAATCGTTTTCAACCAACAATGAAATTGACTATGAGAATATCGTGGGTAAAGTTTTAAACAGAAAAAAAATCCCCGTTCCTAAACGTATCATCACCTTGTATTCCAATAAAAAGATTAATATTTTTGATACGGATACCACCAATTCAGAAGGCAAGTTTAGTTTTAAAATCCCATTACATTATGATACAATCCCATTTACCTTACAGGTTAGTAATTTAAAAGGAAAAATAGTTGATGAAAAAATTATAATTGATTTACAATCTAAATTTCCAAACATTTCTACACCGAAACAGTTGAAACATAAAATCACTCCACAGCAATCCAATATAGTTGCAAAATTTAGGACTGTAAAATTTGATAGCGCATTTGTAAGAAATGGAAAGGAATGGTTAAAAGATGTTATTGTTAAAACAACTATCAAAGGCAATAGTTATAATACAAATAAGAGAATAAGTAATTTTTCACAAGTAATTACAGGTGAAGCGATCCAGAAAATGACAAATACGGATGCAGGAACTGCTTTGCTAATGATACCTGGACTTCATCTTCGAAGTGGCTTTTTAACATTGGGAGGAGTTACTTCTTTTAAGGTTTCTGCCAAAGATGAACCTTTGTTGATTGTTGATGGAGTAATGGCAGGGGGAGGAAATGATCCTGCTACGGATACAGTGTCCGATAATCTTTTTTCAAGCGGTCTTTTAGCAGAACTTAATAAAATTCCTGTAGACATCATCGATTTTATAGAAGTGTTAAAAGGACCTGAAGCTGCAATTTATGGAACAAGGTCTAGTAATGGAGTGATCATAGTAAATACCCATCGAGTTTCAAATTTCAGGAATCATCTTGAAAATTATGGGATTATACAGTACAATTCGAAGTCGTATCATTTGGCTCCGAATTTTACAGCCCCTGACTATGATGACCTTTTTGTAAAATCAAGTGTTAAACATGATAATAGATCTACCATTTATTGGAATGGTCATTTATATACCAATCCAAATGGAAAAGCTTCAGTTAGCTTCTATACATCAGATAGCCAAAGTAAGTATACAGTAACAATAACTGGTGTAACTGTATCGGGAGAATTAATAGATAAACAAATAAAAATAGAAAGGTTTTAATTTTCTCTTTAAATCATCAACATTCATTTATTAAATAGTTGTTTATTATAAAAATAATTGTATAACGTCAAAAGTAAGTCTACTAATTCTTATTTTTTGCTTGTTTCATGTCTACCGGGAAACATGAACTATTTTCAAGTTTCCCGGCATTGAATTAAACTAAATTTAGGTGTTGAGGACTCTGAATTATGCTATTTTGTTTTCTTTCTTTCCAAATGCAAAGAAAAAACTACTCGCTATTAAAGCATAAATAGATACTGCTGTTCCTAACTTATAAAGGGTGGAATCGT
>SESB01000253.1_pt1 | contig 39873 bp, 40 predicted proteins | sample 3171441 | NCBI WGS metagenome assembly SESB01 (sample SAMN06051867, study PRJNA518727) | freshwater metagenome | biome: subpolar coniferous forest; feature: holomictic lake; material: water; isolation source: holomictic Lake 227, 6 m depth | place: Canada: near Kenora, Ontario | collected...
AGCCTGCCAGAACACAATTTGCCGACAGTGGCCAATTCGAAGCGGGAACAGAAAAAGACTTTCAGTACTCGCAAGCCATTAATTTATTAAAAGGGCTGGAAGTGACCAAGGTCAAGGCAAAGTAAATCAATGATGCTGATTATCAAGACGCTCATTTCAGTATTCATTATTGTTTGCGTGACAGAATTAGGAAGGAAGGGCAGTACTCTTGGGGCCATTTTATTGGCGCTGCCCATCGTTTCATTTACCACCTATACGATTCTGTGGTTTGAAACGAAAAATACCAAATTGATTGCTGACCTTGCTCAAAATAATTTCTTATACGTCATCCCGGTCATGCCAATTTTGCCGTTCTTTAGTTGGATGTTGAGAAGTGGCTATGGATTTTTTGTGACACTCTCCGTGTCCATCCTTTTGACTGCAGTGCTCTTTATATTATTTGATCATTTTATGAAGTAAAAGCTAGAAATAACAAGGGACCTCTTAAGGTCCCTTGTTGTGTAAGCCGCTTAATAAAAAAGCCGACTGACTTAATTCACCTTCACTACACCATTCATAACCGCCGCATGACCTGGGAAGCTGCAGAAGAATGCAAACGTATCTTTAGCATTCAATTTATCGGTTTTGAATTTGATCGTGGCTGACTCTCCACCACCAAGAACGGCGGTGTTAGCAATCACACGGTCATCATTTTCTTTGACGAAGTTTTTACCTAATCCAGCAGCATTGCCATCAGCGAGCACTGATTGCATGTCGGCTTTTTTAGTAATCACGAGATTGTGGCCCATTGCCGCTTTGGGCATTGTGCCAGCGTTTTTAAGCGTCAGATTAACTTCTTTACAAGTTTTGTTGATCGTAATTTCTTTGGCAGAAAATGCCATGCTCGCAGTCGCTTCGATCGCCACATCACATTCTCCTGCCACCGCAACAGATGAAACAAGACCCAACAACACACTTGCGCCAACTAATTTTTTTAACATGATTTTTACCTTAGAAAATTAATAATGAAATTTAATTTATTACTCTCATTTGAAACAATTTCTTGCTTAAAGTTGCTTTGTTTTCTAAATTAATTTGTGACATGACGGCGAGGACTTTTAGACTATTTTGGGGAGCACAATAAATCCCTCATTTTGGCACCCGTAAGCAATGAATTGATTCTTAGCAAAATAATCTGCAGCAACTGCGCATAGGGCTGCATCAATGAAATCGATGTTGTTTAATTGGCTGACGTCATACTGTACTTTTTCTATTAAGGTACGAGTGCGCTTGGCCAGCTTGCGCTCTTTATTGGTGCCACTGGGTTGGTTTGCCCAGAGAAGACTATCAATCGCGTGGGGAAAAGTTTCCATGACGCATGGAATTGAATGAGGTTCCCCAGAAAAAAGGGGTAAGCCAAAGGCTTGGTAAAGACGCTCCCCATTAAACACCCAATCATAAAATCGACTTTTCAAAGCAAGCGCTCGGGTTGGTGTATAGAAACATCGTAGTCCATTGTTCACGAGTTCCCGTTCAGCAAATCTTGATCGACCGTCTTCACTAAACATGGCGGGCGCATCAATAGCAACAGCAATGGGTTGATGGCTTAGCACCCAATCGGCTAGCTCCTTGGGGTCTGTGGAATGAAATTTATGGTGATAGTGCCCATTAAGATTAACGACCGCATGAAACCCTTTCTTAATTCCACCAACATCAATTCCAACAACTGTCTCGGAATGACTCATCTTAAAATCCATGTCTTGTGCTTCTTCGCTTTTGAAATTGTTTTCTATGGACAGCAGTTTTTGGATGGTTGTTCCTAAAACGGTTCGATTTTCAGAAGACTTTAAGCGCTTCTAATGTAGGTTGATAAAGATGGTTAGTCGCTAAAGAGACTAGCGTATAATAATCTTAGTTATTAGTAAGGCCCTTGAAAATATGCAAGACCAGCCCCATCTGATAACCACTGAAATACAAACCACCCGGGGATGACCAGGTTTCGACGTGGGTTGCAAAGCAGTGCAGGGCATACCGAGGCTCAGTTCCCTCGTAAATACAGCTGAAAAAAGTATAGTCGCAAACGACGAAACTTACGCTCTAGCCGCTTAATCCGGCTGGACGCTGCACCATCTCTCCCGTGGGGTGGATGGCGAAAGCCATCGCAGCGTCATATACACGGGATACGTGATGTGTTGGGTTACTTAGCACTTCATTAACTCTAAGGTAACTCGCTTATTTCTTGCTTGCTCGTTGGTGTGGAATAAGTTAAATCAAACAACACAGCTAAGTATGTAGAACTGTCTGTGGAGGGCTTGCGGACGGGGGTTCGATTCCCCCCATCTCCACCATTTTAAAGTATCACAATGTATCAGAACGTATTAAAAGCTCAATGTCTGCAGGGACTTGGGCTTTTTTTACGTCTTAAATGCAGTCGTAAGACTTTATGCGCTGCAGACATCTTTATTATTTTCAATCTGTTTGTCGCGAGTTGAGGATGGTTTTTTCATGAAGCAATTGATTTAGAACAAATTAATGTCAGTTTATTGGGTTAATTTATATATAAAGTTTGTACGGATTGTATTAAAGTATAAAAATGCATGTGCTTAAACAATAAGGGCAATCATTATTTTATCTAGCTTTCACAGATTTTTTGTAATTCGTATCGGTTTAATAAGCCTAGTGGTTTCAATCATTGCAGGCTTTATTTCCTATTATGTTGTAACAAATAACATGATTGAGACAACAAAGAGTTTTGCGATTGAAGACTCCAAAAGAGCGTTAGACGGACCTAGGAAGCTATATGAATTAACTCCTGAGAACCTAAAAGATCATGCAAATGAAATTGCAGGGATTTTAGTTGGGGGACTGTTTGAACATGCGGATGTTTACAATGCCCATGAAGTGCTAATTGCCGAATCAGGGATCATTGACCCAAGGCTTCAAGAAAATTTAACAAAAAGCCATCAACTTCCTAATACAAAAGATCCTTTGGCTAACCTTCAGGTGCTTAAAAATGGCACATGGGTTTTGACCGTATTTTTGCCGATCAGAGCGCAAGTTAATAGGCAATTAGTCTTAATTGGCTATTTAGAGTTGGTGAGGCAGGTACCTCAGTGGCGAGTCACCATGTTGCGCAAATTAGCCCTTAGGTTGGCATTGATGACTTTTGGATTGGCTTTGTTGTTTGCTTTTCTTTTGTATCCAGTGGTGACTAGTCTTTTTAATGAATTTAAGACAAAAGTCTCTGAGGTGCATACATCACATGTTTTGTTACTAGAAGCATTAGGTCGGGCGATCGCAATGCGTGACTCTGACACTGGTACGCATAACTTTCGGGTCACATATATCTCAGTCAAAATTGCAGAGGAGCTGTCTTTAGATCGTGCTGCTATTCAACGTATCATCCTTGGCTCTTTTCTTCATGATATTGGCAAAATATCTATTTCAGATTCAATCCTCCTTAAAAAGGGTGGGTTAAATCAAGACGAGCGCCGAAATATGCAAGCCCACGTTGAATATGGCACGAAGATTATTGGTGATCTTGGTTGGCTTAGGGATGCCAATGTCATTGTTGCAAATCACCATGAAAAATGGGATGGCAGTGGTTATCCGAAGGGTCTTAGAGAGGATCAAATTCCGCTAGAAGCTAGAATATTTGCTATTGCAGACGTGTTTGATGCCTTGTGCTCTAAACGACCCTATAAAGAACCCTTGAATTACAAGGAGGCGATGCAAATCGTCGATCAAGATACCGGCACACATTTTGATCCAAAGGTGATAAATGCATTCAAGCTGATTTCACATGAGATTTATAATTTTATTTCATCTTTATCAGAGACTGACGGGAAAGTTATCCTCGATAAGTTAATTGAAAAGTATTTTGAATAGTCGTTTAAATTGATAGGTTCATGTTTTAGTAAAACACTATTTTTTTGATTGATTCAAGGCTCAGCCCGTAAAAACGCCTGAGCTTTTTTGTTTGTCCGAGAGAAATCCATCAAGTTTATTCTTGATCCTCAAATGTTGTGAATCCAAATTTTTTGGAATTTAAACAATTAATAACATCGGCAGAACTTAAAGTGCATCTTGGATGCCCTATGGATGATATTTAATTGGTATTCATCATGCATTTTGAAGCGCTTAAAGCGATCAGTGAAAAGTTGACGATTTATTACGATGGCGATTGTCCATTATGTCTTGCGGAAATTCATTTTCTGGCACACCACAATCATAGGAGTTTATTGGGTTTTGTTAATTTGCATGAACTCGATGACGGTCAAGGAATTGACTGTCATTTGGCGATGAAAACAATTCATGCTCGACTTGGGGGAAGTTTGATAACTGGGCCGCGTGTTTTTCAAGAAGCTTATAAAAGAACAGATCTTAAACTGATCAATTATCTTTTCTCTTTCACTTGGTTTAGATTTCTCTATGCAAAACTTTATGTGGTCTTTGCTAAATATCGTCATCAAATTTCTAAAGTAATCGGGCCTTTTTTGCTTTATTTGTCTAAAAAGATCTATTTGAAATAACAAACACTGCCCATTAAGCATAAGCTGAATAAGAAAATGATAGAAAAAAGATTAGTTTTAGTTCTTGGCGACCAGCTTGATATCAATAGCTCACTGTTGATTGGTTTTGATCCAAGCACTTCTGAAGTGCTGATGGTTGAGTCTCAACATGAATCCGATTATGTTTGGTCGCATAAAGCGAAGATCGCCTTTTTTTTATCGGCAATGCGCCACTTTGCAGAAGAGTTAAGGCGTCGAGATATTCCTCTGACTTACATTAAAGAGTCTAATTTAAGTATAGAACAAGCTATTAGGCTTCAAATTCAAGAAAAATGCATTACTCACCTAGTATGTGTTGAGCCTGGTGAATGGCGACTGAAGAAAGCTTTGGAAGCTTTAGCCTCTGATTTAAATGTGAAATTAATCGTGCACGAAGATACGCATTTTTATTGCACAATCAATGAGTTTCAGCAATGGGCGGCTGATAAAAAAGAGTTGAGACTTGAATATTTTTATCGCCATATGCGAAAAAAACATCATATTTTGATCGATCAGGCATCCCAGCCTGAAGGCGGAGCATGGAATTATGATGATCAAAATAGACGCGCCTATTCTAAAAATGGTCCTGGACTCATTAATGATCCACTAAAGTTCGAACCGGACGATATTACGCGAGAAGTTTTTGATTTTGTTGAGCAGCAATATCCTAGTCACCCTGGATCTCTTGAACAATTTTTCTGGCCTGTCACCAGAGGCCAAGCCTTAATGGCACTAGACCATTTTGTGAATCATCGTTTAGAAAGTTTTGGGACTTATCAAGATGCGATGTGGAAGGAAACCCCATTCGGTTGGCATTCACTTCTCTCTGCAGCTTTAAATCTTAAATTACTTAACCCTCGGGAGGTCATTGAGCAGGTTTTAGATGTCTATCAGCATGATAGCGTCACTCTAGCAACTGTTGAAGGGTTCATTCGACAAATTTTAGGATGGAGAGAATTTGTAAGAGGCGTCTATTACCTCGATATGCCCAATATGAAAAAGGCTAATCATTATGATCATCAACAGCCTCTGCCTAAATGGTATTGGACTGGTCAGACCCAGATGAACTGTATGAAAGATGCCGTTGGTCAAACGCTTAAGTACGGCTACGCCCATCACATTCAGCGTTTAATGATTACAGGCAACTTTGCACTTCTTGCAGAAGTTTTGCCTGAAGAGGTTTCAGACTGGTATTTAGGGATTTATGTTGATGCGATTGAATGGGTGGAGTTGCCTAACGTCATTGGGATGGCACTATTTGCAAATGGGGGTCGTTTTACCAGTAAGCCCTATGTGGCAAGTGGTGCTTATGTGAAGCGCATGAGTAATTACTGCGATCGATGTCAATATAAGCCGGAACTTAGATATGGTGATCAGGCCTGCCCAATGACGACTTTGTATTGGAATTTTTTGATTAAGCATCAAGAGACTTTTAATCAAAATCCTCGCACACGGTTGATGACTGCAAATTTATCTAAGATTGCTTTAGAGGATCAAAAACTGATTCAAGTACATGCAAAATCAATCCTGGACAGGATTGATTTTGTCTAGTTAAAAGGAAAAGCGATAATGGATTTAATCACCCAGTCGTCTTCTGCCTTTTGATAGCCGTGACCAATCCCGAAGTTAATTTCCATGCCTTTAACCTTTAAATCAGCCGCCACATAAGTGGTATGTTCTTGATTTTTGCAGCCCTGTAGATTGTTGATAGGGCCCATTCCACTATATTGCTCGATTCCGAGTTCCAGCGCTTCATTAATCTTACGCATGACTTTAAGTGAGGGTTCAAAGGCAGCGGCATGCATGCCGCCTTTTGATAAAGGAATATTGAGAATCGGGTTAAATGATAGTAGCCAATGGTCATTTTCAAATCCAATGATGGGACGAATTTCCATCCCCCACATCGTATCGGTGACTTTGAGTGAGCTATAACCAAATTCAGTATTGAGACCCCAGAAGAATGGGCTTCCTTCTTCTTTGGGGTGGATATATTTTAGTCTTGGGCGTAAGCCTGTTGCGTAAAAATTTCCATCTGAAGAAATCGCGGTTGGGACATACAGGCCAGCTTCTAAAGATTTTGTGATCCCATAGGAAAACTCGGGCGTGGCTTGGAAGCGATGGTTCGAGGCAATCTCACCTGGATGGCTGATCTCTTTTGATCCTTTTGGGACGTAATTAAGATGAAGTTCCACGCCGTATTGGCCAGGGTCGTTCATCTCATCGGTATAAACCTGAATTTCATCAGAGGCCGCCCATGCTGGGGTTGCTAGATTCATCGCTGCCGTCAACGTGATGGCTGTTAGTTGTCTATATTTCATGGTGCTGTATTTTCTAATGTTGCCTAAGATCTAAATGATAATCATTCTCATTAAATATGTAAAGTAAATATTTTGAGGGCTTGTCATCCTTTCTGATTGGCGGGCGTTAAATCCTCAACTGCTGATAAAAGCAGTATTGATGAGAGGAAGAAAAATGTCTTATGTGAGTCTAAAAAAAGTGTTACCACTATTGTTTGGCGTTGCCATTTCATCCCAGGTCATGGCGGATGATTATTATGATAACGCCCCGGTTATTTCTGTGTCCCCTCAAGTGGAGCGTGTAAATATGCCGCGACAAGAATGTCATACTGAATACGTGAGAGAAAGTTATAGCAACTCATCCCCAGCTGGCGCCATTATCGGTGGTGTTGCCGGCGGTCTCTTGGGCAGTACGATCGGCAGGGGAAATGGTAAGGTGGCAGGCGCAGCTGTTGGGGCTGGTGTTGGGGCAATTGTCGGGGATCGCCTTGGCAATAATGACGCACGTTCTTCAGTTGATCGTCCGATTGATCGCTGTGTGAGTGTGGATAATTGGCAAAACGTCAGTCGTGGCTATTTAGTCACCTATCGTTATAACGGAAGAGATTTCACCACTATCAGCGATGAGAACCCAGGTAGCACGATCCGCATTCATGTTGGAGTGAGTGATGCAAATCATCCAGTAGTCCAATCAAGCAATTATGGTTCAAGTTATTACAACCCACCCGCAGTGGTTTACCATGAACCAGCCCGATACTATGCGCCACCCCCTGTCATGATTTACGGAGGCTGGGGCGGAGGTCGTGGTTATGGTCGTGGGTATGGCCATGAGGAGCATGAAGAGCATGAGCATCACCGTTGGTAATTAGTCACTTCGATTGATGAATCGAGTCTTGTCCAATGAGGGGCTACATATAAATGTAGCCCCTTTTCTCATTTTAGGTGCGCGCGCTTTTTTGACCGCACAATATTAGTGCGCGCTATCAATGTATTGGTATGTAAAGCTGTTTAGGTAAGAGTGCTTAGGTGGCACAGGGCTTGCTTTTATTAAGTTGAATCTAAAATAAGAAAAGCGGTGTGAAAGATGGCGAGCCAAGTTAAATCCTTTTTTGATGAGATGTACACCAGTGAAACGGATGTGCGTGCGCTTTATGCCAATTACGCAAATTGGCTAAAAAATGTCCCCCCAGAACAGCTAGAGAGCAAGCGCAAAGAAGCCGAATTGCTCTTTAGACGGGTCGGGATCACCTTCAACGTGTATGGCGAGGATGCAGGCACAGAGCGCCTTATTCCCTTTGATGTGATTCCCCGCCTTCTCTCTGGTAAAGAATGGCAAGTGTTATCCAAAGGAGCTATTCAGCGGGTGCGTGCGCTCAATATGTTTTTAGAGGATATCTATCATGGCCGTGAAATTATCAAGGCTGGGATTGTTTCTGAGGAGATCTTGAAGCACGACCAATATCGGCCAGAAATGTTTGGGGTGGATGTGCCGGCTGGGATCTATGCTCACATCGCTGGGATTGATATCGTGCGGACCGGTGAAAATCAATTCTATGTCCTAGAAGATAACCTACGCACCCCTTCTGGTGTCTCCTATATGTTAGAAGACCGTAAGATGATGATGCGGCTTTTTCCAGAACTGTTTCGTCGCTATGCCATTGCGCCAGTTGAGCACTACCCACAAGTCCTAAAAGACAACCTTAGGGCCGTCGCGCAAAAAGGGGTCAAGGACCCCACGGTCGTATTACTGACTCCCGGTGCATACAATAGTGCTTACTTCGAGCATGCCTTCTTGGCTCAGCAGATGGGGGTAGAGCTTGTAGAAGGCCAGGATTTATTTGTGCGTAATAACGCTGTCTATATGCGCACCACCGACGGCCCAAAACGCGTGGATGTGATTTACCGTCGTCTTGATGATGACTACATCGATCCGCTCGCCTTTAACCCTGACAGCATGCTTGGCGTTCCCGGCTTATTTTCGGTGTACCGTAATGGCGGGGTCACGCTTGCCAATGCAGTTGGCACAGGGGTCGCCGATGATAAGTCGACCTACATTCGTGTCCCAGAAATGATTAAGTTTTACTTAGGGGAAGCGCCCATTTTAGAGAATGTCCCAACTTACGAATTAACGAAGTCAGATGACTTAGCGTATGTCCTTGCGCACTTGGCCGAGTTGGTCGTGAAAGAAGTCCAAGGCTCGGGAGGCTATGGCATGCTAGTAGGGCCTGCCGCCAGTCAAAAAGAGATTGCCGATTTTCGGGATCGGATTTTAGCGGACCCCAGTAACTATATTGCCCAGCCGACATTAGCGCTTTCGACCTGCCCAACCTTAGTTGAGAAGGGGATCGCCCCTCGCCACGTCGATTTAAGACCGTTTGTGTTGTCCGGTGAAACCGTCACCTTAGTGCCTGGCGCGCTATGTCGGGTGGCCATGCGTGAGGGATCTCTCGTCGTGAACTCTTCGCAAGGGGGCGGCACGAAAGATACATGGGTGCTTCAAGACCATAATGAGGAAGCGATATGTTAAGCAGAACGGCAAATCATTTATATTGGATGGCGCGCTACATCGAGCGTGCTGAAAACATGGCCCGTATTTTAGATGTGACGGCCAACATGGCGCTGGTTCAATCAGAGTCGATGAGCGAGGCTGACTTGTGGCAACCGGCTTTGGAGATTTCAGGGAATGTGGAACACTTCGAAGCGCATTACAAGGAATTAACTGCCAGCAATGTCATCCATTATCTGGCGATGGATCCAGAGAATCCGTCGAGTATTTACTCTGCCTTGCAAAGTGCACGAGAAAATGCCCGCTCTGTCAGGGTCGCCATGACTTCAGAGACCTGGGAAAATATCAACTCGCTATGGCTAGAGTTTGGTCAGTTTGAGGGAAAAAATTTAGCCCAAGAGGGCTTACGTGAGTTCTGTGACTGGGTGAAGGCAAGATCACATTTATTCCGTGGCGTGAGTTTTGGGACCATGCTACGAGATGATGCCTTTCAATTCTTGCGCCTAGGCACCTTTATTGAGCGAGCCGATAATACCGCACGTTTATTGGATGTAAAGTATCACCTCTTGTTGCCAAACCAAGAAGAGGTAGGCGGTGGAGTAGACTATTATGAATGGAGCGCGTTGCTGCGCTCAGTGTCAGCATTCCAAGCCTATCAGAAGATTTATAACGACACGATTGTGCCATGGCGGGTTGCGGAACTCTTAGTACTCAGGAAAGACATGCCGCGTTCCTTACACGCTTGCTTTGATGAAATCACGGTCATTCTCAAAGGGCTCACCACTGCCCGTCACGTGGAATGTAAACGGATTGCGGGTGAAATTAATGCAAGCTTGCTCTATGGTCGCATGGACCATATTTTCCAAAATGGATTGCATGAATTTTTGACTGAGTTTATTGATCGTAATTGTCACTTAGGTCAAGAGATTCAAGCCACCTTCCTTAATATTTATGCGGCTTAAATCCCTTACTCCTAATTTGAAGAATGATAAAATTTTATGCAATTAAGTATTCAGCACACCACCCAATATCACTACAGTCAACCGCTCAATTACATTATTCAGCAGTTAAGACTCACGCCACAAGATGGCTGTGGTCAACGTGTCAAAAATTGGTCCATCACGGTCAATGGTCAATTAAGTCAACATCAAGACACTTTCGGCAATGTGGTCCATACGGTTGTTCTAGATGGGCATCATGCTGAATTTAGTGTGGTCGCTAAGGGAGAAGTAGAAACGGGTTTCCCAATTAAGGCCGATGAAGAGCGTTTGCCTTTAATGATTTATTTGCGACATACGGGACTTACTCAGCCCAGTGCTGAGATTAAAACTTTTGCAGAAGGGTTTGAGCCCATTACATCAGCTGAGGTATTGATTCGGTTGAGTGAGGCGATTCTTAAAAGGGTGCCTTACGTCAAAGGGGTTACCGGCGTCAATACTTCTGCTAAGCAGGCCTTTGAGGAGGGCAAGGGCGTTTGTCAAGATCATGCGCATATCTTCATCGCCTGTTGTCGCAGTATTGGAGTGCCGGCGCGATATGTCAGCGGCTATCTATTTATCGATGATGGCCATTTGCTGGAGAGCCATGCTTGGGCGGATGCCTGGGTTCATGGAATTGGCTGGGTGAGCGTCGATGTTTCAAATGCTTGTTTAGTCGATGGTGCCCATGTACGATTGGCAACAGGTTTAGATTATCATGACGCATGTCCAGTGAGTGGCGTCAGAGTGGGTGGCGGGACGGAAAGCATGGAAGCGGGTGTGAATGTGTCACAAGTCGGTACTAAAAAACAATCGCGCCAGATGCAAAGCCAGATAGAACAAATACAACAATAATGAGATTGAATAGAATATGACCTATTGTGTTGCCTTACTTCTTGATGAGGGCTTGGTCCTCGCTTCGGATACACGAACCAACGCCGGTGTAGATCAAGTGGCTATTTTTCCAAAAATGCATCACTTCCTAGTGCGCGGCGAGCGCATGATCACCTTGTTAACCGCAGGCAATTTGGCCGTGACACAGTCGGTCGTCAACCGGTTGCGTGAGGCGGTTAAAAAAGATGATGGTCCGCACATTAATAATGTAAGTAGCTTATTTGATGCGGCTACTTTGGTCGGTGATGAGGTGCGTTATGCGTTTGAACGTGACGCTGAGCATTTAAAAAACCATAACGCGGACTTTCAAGCCAGTATCATTGTGGCTGGGCAAATTAAGGGCGAAACACCTCGTCTCTTTAATGTCTATAATGCCGGAAATTTTATTGAGCCTAGCTTGGAAACGCCCTATTTCCAGATAGGGGAAATTAAGTATGGCAAGCCCATTATTGACCGCGTGATTAAGCACGATACCGAGATGATGGACGCGGTCAAATGCATTTTGATCTCTTTTGACTCGACCATTCGAAGCAATATTTCGGTGGCGGCACCGATTGATTTACTGCTTTACAACACGAATAGTTTTCATGCGGATAATCAGCAGCGCATCGTCGAAAGCGATCCTTATTACGCCCTGCTTCGCAAGGGTTGGTCTGAAGGGCTTAAAAAAGTATTCCATGACATTCCCAATCCTGAGTGGCTTTAGATGAACTTGCATGCGCCAATTGATATTCGCGACATTTCAGTCGCAATCCACGACGCGGTTGCCCCCGTATTTTTATTAACTGGGATTGGCTCGATCTTGGGGGTATTGGTGAATCGACTCGGCCGTTCCATTGACCGCGCCCGGGTGATTAATGGGCTGAGTGACGCGCAGTTTGATCAATGCTTTGATGAGCTCAGCATTATTGTCAGTAGAACGCGTTGGATGCGTTGGTCGGTAGGCTTATTTATTTTTGCGGGTTTGTGTGTGGCAATCTCAATTGCGTCAGTCTTTATGAGCGTTGAGCTTGAAATGAATTTACCGCATTTTGTCCTGATCACGTTTATAACCGCCATGTGCTCTCTGGTACTTGGGCTTTTGTGCTTTTTACGAGAGATCGTGCTCGCCTCAAAAGAGGTGGTCGCGGTTCGCCGCGAAAAGCGCTAATTAAGTTGACTTGTGCAGCCAGGCGCCTAGGCTGAGCAATATTTTCTGGTAGCGCTGGCCACTTAAGATGGCGAGTAGGTTCTCATAGGCAAAAATATCGCAGGGCGATATTAAAAATTGTGCCAGCCATTCAAGATCCTGAATAATGCTCAACGTGTCTTGATCGGTTGCCCGATAGCCGCTATACGCAAGTGCGCTCGCCAGTCGGTTATTCGCTAATTTCATATGGTAAACCGCTGGGGTATGGTTCACCTTCATTAAAATTTCTTGATTTTCTTGCATGCTAGAAAGGGCCTCTTGCATAATTTGTAGCGTCGTTGGCGGCTTGCTGTAACGCTTAATATTCATCGCCTGGGCATGCGTTTTAATGAGTGGCTGTGGGCGCAGATAACGGTAGCCCATTTGTGCTTTGCTGCCGTTCTCGATTTGCATGGGGAAGTCTTCTTGGAGAGTCAAGGCGAGCTCGAATAGGTGGCTGGTTTTGCCTTGTTTGAGCTCAATTTCTAGTTCTTGAATTGGGCAGATATGTTCACAGGCGCGATCGGTCGAACTTTTAAGGTCGCCAATATCCAAAGCAACCTCAATTACTGACCCATCGGTATATTTGAGTAGCCAGTCGGTGCGCATCACATCGACGATGAAGATGGGCTTTAGGCTAGCGCGAAATTGCTGATCTGCAAAGATGTGTGCCAGATGGGGCTCGGTGATCTTGTCAAAATCAGGTTGATTTTGGGTGAGAAGATCCTCCCACTCCAGCCGTTGATGAAGTCCACCCACTGATTGACCAGTGCTCTTAATTGCCTGAAACCAGCCACCATTCATACTGCGAACCCGCAAATTCAGCCCGGCATCTAGAAGTGAAAAATTAGGGGTGTCGTAATAAATGCTCACTAGTTTTCGTGACCACGGCGCTTTAATTAAGTGATCTCTGATGGCGGGATGCTGTGTTAATCGTTCGACATTCGTCTCGCGAATGCGAAGCTTGAGTTCGATTTCGTTAGCCATCAGACGCGAACGAAATCAGGGCTAAAGGAGGTCTGGGGAGAGCACGGCGCGAATAATAGCCTGCTCTTCTTCAGCGCGGATGCGACTTGCAATCCACCATATTGCTCCTTTTTTGACGCACCAGTATTGGACCTTGTGGGTCATGGCAATTGCCGCGGCAATGCCTAAGGTCGGCTGATGACCGACAACAAGATAAGAACCCTTACTCACATCCCAATTGGCTACATTAAGTAAGGTTTGTGGCGATCCGCCAGGCGCTAACGCCTCTAGCGTAGTAAACGGCATCTCAAGCGCGCTGGCTGTTTGCTGGGCACGTTTGGCAGGACTGACTAAAATCTGTGTGTCTTTGGGCATGCGTTCTTTGAGCCAATCCGCCATTTTTTTGGCCTGTTCTTGGCCTTTTGGGGTCAGCGCGCGCTCCTCATCTGGGTAGCCATCTTCGGCTTCTGCATGCCGCCATAAAATTAGTTCCATAAGTGCGATTGATTTCAGTTGAATGTATGTAAAAATGTTAGCGCTAAACGAGATAATTTGAAAGCAATTTATACCGGGATTGGCGCATGGATGCTTTGATTCAGAAATGAGTAACGATTGACGCTAGAGATTTATTTTCCAAAATTCGCCCCGTTTTTGCTAAGTGAAAAGACCGCTCCGGCGTTTGCTAAACTTTGTTCGATTGGGCAGTGGCAACTGGACCAGGATCATCCTTTAGAAGCAACCCTATGTCGGCAATTTGGCCTACAAAAACAGCAAGACTGGCCCTTGTCATTGATGGCCGCCATGGGCGAGGACTTAGTATTTGAGGCCGAGTATCTTTTTTTGGTGCACCCAGCCAATTTCATCTTGCAGCGCGATTTTTTTAGTTTTGGTGAGGCGATCGTATTGCCACCAGAAGACCAAACGAGGTTAATTGATGACTTAAATGCCCACTTTAAGGATGATGGCTTAGGGTTTGTTGCGGGTCCTTCTTCAGCCTTTTGGTATTTGAAGGTACAAAAGCCGGTGAATGTTTCAACCACGCTCTTAAGTGGGGTGATGGGGCGTGATGTGGGCCCGTTGATGCCGCAGGGCAATGATGGGATGGCCTTTCAGACTTTAATGAATGAAGTGCAGATGTTGATGCACGAGCATCCGATGAACCAAGAACGGGAGGCGAATGGACTGCCCTTGGTGAATAGCCTATGGCTTTCAGGTGGCGGCTCAGTCCAGGCCCTTTTAAAGGGAGATCTTAAGCGGGCGTTCACACTCTTCGCCAATGACCCGGTAAGTAAGGGCTTGGCTAAATGGGCTGAGACTGCTTACTTGCCGCTGGTGCGTTATGATTTTTCTGAGATAGATTCTTTTGAAAATGACGCTGTGATCGTGGTGGAAGAGACGGGCGATCTGGAGCATGATTGGTTTTTACCACTATTAAAGTCGCTTCAAAAGCATTCAGTGAAAGCGGTTTGCTGTCACTTTGACGTGCACGGCATCACTTATACCTTGAAGCTTAAACCCAGAGATACTTGGAAGTTTTGGAAGAAAACATTGAATCCTGAAAGCTACTTTACGTTGGCGAGCGCTGATTAATGGTGAATATTGTTGAACGCGCTTTTGACATAGGGGCTGCGAACAATCTGGCAAGCAGCGGGTTACCTAACATCCTCGCAAGAGTATTGGCCGCGCGCGGCATCCGGGAGACTGCCCAGTTGGACGTGACGCTCGCTCGTCTTATTCCGCCGGAGCGCTTAACGAACGCGAACGCCATGGCGGTCTTGCTTGCTGATGCGATCGCGAAGCAAAAAACTTTATTGGTGGTAGGTGATTACGACTGCGATGGCGCGACCGCGACCGCGGTTGCTATGCGGGCACTAAAGTGCATGGGGGCGAAGGTGGATTACTTGGTCCCAAACCGTTTTGAGTATGGCTACGGACTCACCCCAGAAATTGTGATGCTAGCTGCCCAGCAAAACCCAGACATCATCATCACGGTTGATAATGGCATCGCCAGTGTGGAAGGGGTGGCTAAGGCTAACGCGCTAGGGATCAAAGTCTTGGTGACTGACCATCATCTTCCTGGAGATGAAACCCCAGCGGCGAGCTGCATGGTGAACCCGAATCAACGGGGGTGTGATTTTCCGAGTAAAAATCTAGCAGGCGTAGGGGTCATTTTTTATGTGATGTTGGCACTGCGTGCAGAGCTCAGAACACGCGGAGCATTTACTGAAAGTTCAGAGCCTAATCTCACTGAACTCCTTGATATTGTTGCCCTAGGAACAGTCGCCGATCTAGTTAAGTTAGATGAAAACAATCGCATCTTAGTGGAGCAGGGCCTGCGACGTATTCGGGCAGGTAAGGGCTGCGCGGCTATTCGCGCTTTAATGAAGTTGGCGGGACGTGACCCAACCAAAGCAAATGCACAAGATCTTGGGTTTAGTGTGGGGCCTCGTCTAAATGCCGCAGGTCGTTTGGATGACATGTCGCTCGGGATTGCCTGCCTCATCTCGGATGATGAAGCGGCAGTGCAGACCATGGCGCAGCGCTTACATGCCATGAACCTAGAGCGGCGTTCCATTGAGGCGGACATGCAAGAGGCGGCGAATATTGCACTGGTTGATGTCGACGTAAAAGATCGGTTTAGCTTGAGTATCTTTGAGCCAGATTGGCATCAAGGGGTCATTGGGATCCTAGCCTCACGCGTCAAGGAGCAATATCACCGGCCGGTGATTGCCTTTGCAAGGGGGAATGATGGCACCTTAAAAGGCTCCGGGCGATCGATTAATGGCTTACATCTTCGAGACGCGCTAGATCTCGTTTCTAAAAGGCATCCTGAATTAATTTTGAAGTTTGGTGGGCATGCGATGGCCGCCGGCTTGACCATTCCAGAAAAAGGCTTGGAAAAATTTAGACAAGTCTTTGAAGAAGTCTCAGCCAGTTTATTGACCCCGGCAGATTTGGACGCCGTGATTGAGACCGATGGATCGCTGGGTGCTCATGAAGTCGATTGGCATGTGGCGCTGGCGCTTGATCATCAGGTGTGGGGGCAGGGTTTCCCGCCACCGCTCTTTGGGGATGCCTTTATCGTAAAATTACAAAAGGTGGTGGGGGATCGCCACCTAAAACTTTCACTCCAAAAGTTGGATGATGACAGTGGTCGTCTTATTGACGCCATTTATTTCCAGCAGCAAGACTTTTTGCCACAGAAGGTTCATGTGGTCTACGCATTGCAGACCAACGAGTTTAATGGGCGCCAGCAAGTCCAGCTCAATATCCGTCATTGTGTGCCGCTTGAGTAAAGCTAACCGTGAGAGTAGAATTCGCCTCAAATTGATTAGGTTGAAATATGCGTCGTAAGCTCGTAGTTGCTAATTGGAAAATGCATGGCTCAATCGCTCAAAATCAGCAATTATTTGACGCGTTCAAGCAAAAACTTGCCCACATCGACAACGTCGATTTTGCGGTCTGTGTGCCATATCCTTATCTATTCCAAGCCCAGGTGGTCTTAACTGGGACCAACATCTATTGGGGTGCCCAGAACGTGGGGAAACATCCGGTGGGCGCTTATACCGGCGAGGTGGCGGCCTCGATGCTGAAAGACTTTGATGCGACCTTCGTGATTTTGGGGCACTCAGAGCGGAGCACTGCCTACTGCGAGAGCGGTGAGAATATTGCAGCCAAGTTTGTGACGACAAAAAACGCAGGACTCACCCCTATTTTATGTGTTGGTGAAACCTTGCAAGAGCGTGAAGCCGGGATGGAACAGCAGGTCGTGGCTGAGCAATTAGATCCGCTATTAAAAAGCCACGGCGGCGCTGTTTTTGCAAATACGGTGGTTTCTTATGAGCCGATTTGGGCGATTGGCACTGGTCTTAGTGCAACGCCTGATCAAGCGCAAACCATGCACGAGTTCATTCGTGGCAGGATTGCAAGTTATGACGCCAAGGCGGCAGAGAGCTTGAGAATCGTTTATGGGGGTAGCGTAAATCCCTTAAATGCGTCACAATTACTAGTTATGCAGGATATTGATGGCGGACTTATTGGCCGCTGTTCATTAGATGCAAATGATTTTGAGAAGATTGGTCTTGCAGCCGCTGCAGTCAAGTAAGTCGGTCATGCAAGCTTTGCAAATAAGCAAAGCCTATTTTAGGAAATAAAAGAGACATTATGGAAAATTTAGTCACAGCAATTCATATCTTAGCAGCCGCTGGCGTGATTGGCTTAGTTCTGCTTCAACATGGTAAAGGCGCAGATATGGGCGCAGCATTTGGAAGTGGCGCATCAGGTAGCCTTTTTGGTGTGAGCGGCGCTTCTAACTTCATGAGCCGTGCAACAGCGATCTGTGTCGCAGTATTTTTTACAACGAGCTTAACCTTGGCATACATGAGTGGTCACCGTGCTGATCGTGTGAGTGTTGTGAAAACCATCGCAACAGAACAAGCCGCACAGAAACCTGCAGCAGCACCTGCGACCCCTGCACCTGCCAGCAAAGAAGTTCCTCAGTAATTAAGCATTCGCGGCTGTGGTGGAATTGGTAGACACGCCATCTTGAGGGGGTGGTGACGAAAGTCGTGAGAGTTCGAGTCTCTCCAGCCGCACCAAATCAAATTAAAAAAGCCTGCTTTAGCGGGCTTTTTTATTGTCCATTTGTTCTTGTTTGGATAATCTGCGTACCATTTCTATTTCACAAAGCGCTTGTAGGTTTCGATCCAGTTGCTGGAAATTTCTCGCCTTGCCTCATCTAAAGAAACCGTTCCGTCACATACTAGCTTATAGAGTTTAAATTCTAGGATATCTTTCTTTTCAGCATTCCATTCGCTAATGCGGGGTTGTGGCCAAAGATTTAATGGGTCACTTGGGTTGCCACCGATGCTTAAAGGGATTAGATGATCTTCCTCATAGTGGCGTGGATCGACATCGCTATATCCATAAGCAGCCATTTGTTTTTTCTTAAGCGCATTCGTGTAATAAGCGGGAGGCCTTACTGTTTTTGTGTAGCCTTTTACGCAGAGGGTCCTTTGAATGTTGTCTTGGCTGATATTGCTGTCAATGGCTCCTGGCGTGAGTTTAATGTCGGGGAGGTCTCCGGCCCACGCCAGGTTGGAGCCGGCAACTAATATCAGAATGAGGCTGAGTATTTCTTTGGGTTTCATGGGCTGATCGCGATTTTCAATGATAAAAAGTTTTGTTGACTTAAATTTTTCGATAAAAGATGATACACGCTTTAAATCTATATTGATTGTAGCGATCATGAGATGTTTAAGCATAATTTCTATTATTCTGATTTTACTGAATTTATCTGGCTGTGTGGTGGTGGCCGCTGGCGCCATTGGCGCTGCTGGTAAAGCGGTTAATGATATGAAAGACCCAAGTCCGTCGACCAAGCCAACGACTAAAGAGGCTCAGCCTGAGCTTGTTAAGTCAGAGGAAGTCAAGCCTGTGGAAATTAAGCCCGAAGAGGTCAAGATAGAGCAGTCAGCAGTTCAGCATGCAGATGTTCCTGCGGAGGTGGTGGTTGCCCAGCTTTCTAATATTGAGACTCCTTCAACCCAACCGCTTGAAGTGGAAGTGCAGCCAGAAGTCTCCATGGAGATTTCCATGCCAGGACCAGAGAGTTTAGCTGCTTCGAATGAAGAGGTTTCTCCATCGACTGTTGATCCTCAGCGTTTAGACAATAAGGTCATTAACAATACTTCTTTACCCAATTTAACTGCGCACGCTTGGAAGATTGCTGGAATCAGGGGGGTGAATGATGTTCATTTTAAATCAGAGGATTCGGTCATTGTTTTTTCTAAGGACTCCAAATTCAAAGCCTTCTTGGCTTGCAATTCAATTAACGGCAGGTATGAGGCGAATAGCGCTGGTAAATTTCTCTTGCGTGGTTTGATCTCTTCCCATCAGCCTTGTCATGACTCTCGTGATCAAGAGGTGCTGATTGAAAGCATACTTCTCGCAGTCGATGGCTATTTTATTGATAATCAAACGCTTTATCTTGGGGCTAAAGGTAAGCCGTTACTCGCGTTTACTGAGACAAGTAAATCTATTAACACAATAGATTCCAGAAAGCCTGTGATTGAAAAACCTAGTGTTGTCATGCAACAAGCTCACAAGAAGTCTAGAGCTTCTGCAAAATCAGTTGGCCCGGAAAAAATCAAAAATAAAGCGCAGATTCCGGCAAAAATTAAAAAGCAGGGAGTTGTCAAAGCAAAACCTCAAGCTAAAGTCAAAGCCAAAAAGAAAAAATAGAAGAGTGGTGTTCTTAAAAAAGAGCTTCGGCTCTTTTTTATTGCCTGTTGATTGAACGATTTTTAAATCGCGATGGTCAAGGAGTTAGATTTAATTTTTTTGCTTAAATCCTGCAAATTTGCTTGTTTTGTCTTTGCCACGGCTAGGACGCATGGGTTACAATTGCTGGCGATTTAGGATATTTACTCAGTGATTGCGTGTCGCAATCAATAATCGCTCTAAAAACTGGAGTTTGACGTGCTGGAAAATTATTTTCCGATTCTTTTGTTTATCTTAGTTGGCTTAGCCGTAGGTGTTGGACCCATTGTCCTCGGCAAAATCGTCGCTCCAAACCGTCCTGATGCAGCAAAAAATTCCCCGTATGAATGTGGCTTCGAAGCATTTGAAGATGCGCGAATGAAATTTGACGTTCGTTACTATCTCGTGGCCATTTTGTTCATCCTGTTCGACTTGGAAATCGCATTCCTATTTCCTTGGGCAGTTGTTTTAAAAGAAATTGGTTTGTTTGGGTTCTTGGCCATGATGGTATTTCTTGGTATTTTGGTGGTCGGTTTCATCTATGAATGGATGAAGGGTGCGCTGGAATGGGAATAGGTAATGGTGTGCGATTGATGAAAGTGATGAGATGAGCATCGAAGGGATGTTAGAAAAAGGGTTTGTTACAACGACCCTCGACACGGTCATCAATTACACCAGAACAGGTTCTTTATGGCCGATGACCTTTGGCTTGGCATGTTGTGCTGTAGAAATGATGCATGCGGGCGCTGCCCGTTACGATCTCGACCGCTTTGGGATTGTATTTCGTCCAAGTCCACGTCAGTCGGATGTGATGATCGTGGCCGGTACCTTAGTCAATAAAATGGCGCCAGCGTTACGTAAAGTTTACGATCAAATGGCAGAGCCACGCTGGGTGATCTCCATGGGTTCATGTGCGAATGGCGGTGGCTACTATCACTATTCTTATGCGGTGGTGCGTGGCTGTGATCGTATCGTTCCTGTAGATGTGTATGTCCCAGGATGTCCTCCGACAGCTGAAGCACTACTCTACGGCATCATTCAATTGCAAAACAAGATCAAACGCACCAATACGATCGCTCGCTAAGGCAGACAACATGACGACGCGATTAGAAACGCTTACCCAAAACATACAATCCGTGCTTGCTGATCAAGTGACCAAGCTGACAGTGGCTTTAAACGAGTTAACCATTGAGTGCGACGCAAAAGATATGCTCAAGCTGGTCAAGAAATTGCGTGACCACAAGACCTTGAAGTTTGAACAGCTGATTGATTTATGCGGCGTGGACTATCAAGGTTATGCCGACGGGGCATGGGAAGGTTTGCGTTTTGCGACCGTTTACCACTTTCTGTCAGTGACGATGAATCACCGGATTCGCTTAAAAGTGTTTGCAGCCGATAACGACTTCCCGGTATTGCCAACACTAGTTGATTTATACCCTGCCGCGAATTGGTTTGAGCGGGAGTCCTTTGACCTCTATGGCATGATGTATGACGGGCATCCTGACTTGCGTCGAATACTGACTGACTATGGTTTTGTGGGTCATCCGTTCAGAAAAGACTTCCCAATGATTGGTAACGTAGAGATGCGTTACGATCCAGAACAGCAGCGTGTAGTGTATCAGCCGGTTTCTATTGAATTGCGCAATAACGTACCACGTGTCATTCGTGATGAGGGCTTCCACAATGGCTGAGATTAGAAATTACACCATGAACTTTGGGCCGCAGCACCCTGCAGCCCACGGTGTATTGCGTCTGGTGTTGGAACTTGACGGTGAGGTGATTCAGCGTGCAGACCCCCATATTGGTTTGCTTCATCGGGGCACTGAAAAGTTAGCCGAGAATCGCACCTACTTGCAGTCCGTGCCGTATATGGATCGTCTAGATTATGTGTCTATGATGTCTAACGAGCATGCCTATGTCATGGCGATTGAAAAGATGATGGGTGTGGACGTGCCTATTCGCGCGCAATACATCCGGGTCATGTTTGACGAAATCACCCGCATCTTAAATCACCTCTTATGGCTAGGCGCCCACGCGCTCGATGTCGGGGCGATGAGTGTGTTCTTGTACGCATTTCGTGAGCGTGAAGACTTGTTTGATATCTATGAGGCGGTTTCTGGCGCCCGGATGCATGCGGCCTATTACCGTCCAGGCGGAGTCTATCGTGACTTGCCAGATCGTATGCCACAACATTTGGACTCAAAATTCCGCAGTCAAAAAGAGATTGCCAAGTTAAACGAGACGCGCCAGGGTTCAGTTTTAGACTTTATTGAAGACTTTGCCAATCGATTCCCAGGGCTTGTAGATGAGTATGAAACCTTGCTCACTAATAACCGGATTTGGAAGCAGCGTACCGTAGGGATCGGTGTGGTCACGCCAGAGCGAGCATTAGCCCTTGGCATGACTGGGCCAATGCTTCGTGGCTCAGGCATCGCTTGGGACTTGCGTAAAAAACAACCTTACGAAGTCTACGACAAGTTAGATTTTGATATTCCAGTGGGCGTGAATGGCGATTGTTATGACCGTTACTTGGTCCGCATTGAAGAATTCAGACAGTCCAATCGCATCATTAAGCAGTGTATTGAATGGTTGCGCCAGAACCCTGGCCCTGTGATTAGTAGCGACAACAAGGTTGCTCCCCCAGACCGTGAGGGGATGAAGACCAACATGGAAGATTTAATTCATCATTTCAAACTCTTTACTGAAGGGTTCCACGTGCCGGCAGGCGAGGCCTATGCGGCCGTAGAACATCCTAAGGGTGAGTTTGGAATTTATATGGTCTCTGACGGGGCAAATAAGCCATTTCGCTTAAAGATCCGCGCGCCAGGCTTTCCGCATTTGGCAGCCTTAGATGAAATGACGAAGGGTCACATGATTGCTGACTTGGTGGCGATCATTGGGACGCAAGATATTGTGTTTGGGGAGATCGATCGATAATGTTGTCTCAAGCGTCTCTCGATAAAATCGAATACGAATTAACCAAGTATCCGAAAGAAAACCGCCAGGGTGCAGTGATGTCTGCCCTGCGGATTGCGCAGACTGAAAAAGGTTGGCTCTCTCAAGAGACGATCGCTTTTGTCGCGGATTATCTTGGCATCCCCGCCATTGCAGCCTTAGAGGTGGCGACCTTTTACAACATGTACGACTTAAAGCCTGTGGGTGAGTACAAGATTACGATCTGTACCAACATCTCCTGCATGTTGCGCGACGCGGACACGATTGTGGATCATTTGCAAAGCAAACTTGGGGTTGGCTTTAATGAAGTCACCCCGGACGGAAAGTTCTGTCTTAAAGAAGGTGAGTGCATGGGCTGCTGTGGCGGCGCGCCCTTGATGCATATTAATAATACGCAGATGCATGAGTTCCTCACGGTCGCTAAGGTCGATGAGATTCTTGGGGAGCTTAAGTAATGTCTTTGCATAAAACCCCAATAACCACAGATCTCAGCAAACAAACCTTGGTGACTTTACGTACCCTTAGTGCCTCACAGGATGCGAACCCCGGTAGCCTTAAAAACTATGAGGCGCTAGGTGGTTATGCCCAATTAAAACGCATTGTCACTGGAAAAGTGAAGGCGACCGACATCATTACTGAAGTCAAAGTCTCTGGTTTGCGTGGACGTGGCGGCGCCGGATTCCCAACAGGGTTGAAGTGGAGTTTTATGCCACGGTATTACGATGGTACCAAGTACCTCGTTTGTAATACTGACGAAGGCGAGCCCGGCACATTTAAAGACCGCGATATCATCCGTTATAACCCACACCAATTGATCGAGGGGATGGCGATTGCAGCCTATACCTTGGGGGCGCGTGTTGGTTACAACTATATCCATGGCGAGATTTGGGAAGACTACGAAATCTTTGAAGCTGCCTTGGCTGAAGCACGACAAGCCGGGTATTTGGGCGAGCATTTATTTGGCACCAACTTTAGTTTTGACCTCTATGCAGTGCATGGCTATGGCGCTTATATTTGCGGCGAAGAAACTGCACTCATTGAATCAATTGAGGGTAAAAAAGGCCAGCCACGCTTTAAGCCGCCATTCCCAGCCAGTTATGGCGTCTTTGGCAAGCCCACCAATGTGAATAACACCGAGTCTTATGCATCGATCCCATGGATTTTGCAGCACGGCGGCCAAGCCTTCCAAGACTTAGGGGTGGCTAATTCAGGCGGTCCGAAACTATTTTCGGTTTCTGGACATGTGGAAAAGCCTGGTAATTATGAAGTGAACATGGGCATCCCATTTACTGAACTTCTTGAGATGGCCGGAGGCATTTGGAAGGGTCGTACGCTGAAGGCGGTCATTCCTGGTGGGCCATCGACCGCAGTGATGCCAGCATCTGCCATCCTGGGTGCGACCATGGATTATGATGGCCTCTCTAAGGCCGGCTCAAGTCTAGGCGCCGGTTCCATGATCGTCATGGATGAAACCACCTGCATGGTCAAAACCCTGAAACGTTTATCTTATTTCTTCTATGAAGAGTCTTGTGGTCAATGCACGCCTTGTCGTGAAGGGACGGGCTGGGTGTATCGGATTATCAAACGCATCGTGGATGGCCAAGGCAAGATGGAAGATTTAGATTTACTCACCGACCTGAGCGCTAATATTTCAGGGCGCACGATTTGCGCCTTGGGTGATGCCGCTGCGACCCCGGTATTAAGTTTTATCAAACACTTTAGACCAGAATTCGAATATTACATTCAGCATGGTAAATCCATGGTGACAGGCAAATAATATGTTAAACATTGAAATAGACGGCAAACAAGTCGAAGTCGAAGATGGCACGACGATTATTGACGCTGCCGACCAGCTCGGGGTAGAAATTCCCCGTTTCTGCTATCACAAGAAATTGTCGGTCGCAGCAAACTGCCGGATGTGTTTGGTCCAGGTGGAGAAGTTCAACAAACCATTGCCTGCCTGTGCCACTCCAGTGGCTGATGGGATGAAGATTTTTACGCGCTCTAAATCTGCGATCGAAGCCCAGAAGAGTGTCATGGAATTCCTGCTCATTAATCACCCGCTCGATTGTCCGATTTGCGACCAAGGGGGGGAGTGTGAGTTGCAAGACATTGCGGTGGCCTATGGCGGCAGTGGGTCACGTTACACCGAAGAAAAGCGCGTCGTATTTAATAAGAATATTGGCCCGCTCGTCAGTACCGACATGACCCGTTGTATTCAATGCACTCGCTGTGTCCGCTTCTTAAAGGAAGTAGGCGGCATGCAAGAGCTGGGCCTCGTTGGTCGCGGCGAACATGCTGAAATTACCGCGTATGTCGACAAGAGTGTCGACTCAGAATTGTCAGGCAACATTATTGATTTGTGCCCAGTAGGCGCGCTCACCAGCAAACCATTCCGTTACTCAGCACGTAGCTGGGAACTCACCCGTCGTCCAACGATTGCAGCGCACGATGGCTTAGGTTCACATATTGAAGTGCACGTTAAAAACGATCGCGTGATGCGCGTTGTGCCGCGTGAGAAAGAAAGCATTAACGAGTGTTGGTTATCTGACCGTGATCGCTATTCTTACGATGGACTTAATAGTCCAGAACGCTTAACCAAGCCCATGATTAAACATCATGGTGAATGGCATGAGGTTGATTGGAAAACGGCATTAGAATTTGCAGCGCGCCAGATCAAAGAGACCGTAGAAGAAGATCCAGCTGGCCTTGGTTTCTTGGTGTCTCCAAATGCCACCATGGAAGAAGGTTACCTGGCGAAGAAAATGGCAAGAGCGCTTGCCTGTGGCAACATCGATCACCGTTTACGTCGTAGTGACTTCAGATTAGATGGTCGCTTCCACGGCACCCCTTGGATGGGTTGCAATATTCATGATGTTCAGCACATGGATCGTATCTTGGTGGTGGGCAGTAATTTACGTAATGAGCACCCTTTACTGACGCAGCGTGTGCGTCAGGCAGTGGCGAATGGTGCGGAGTTATCCCTGGTTAATCCCATGGATGATGATCAGCTCATCAAAGTGAGTCATAAGGCAATATGTTCACCGAACGACATTGTGAACGTGCTAGCTCAGATCTTAAAAGCGATGTCTGGTCTGCAACGACTTTCACTGTGTTTGCCTAAATCGATTAACGATTTGTTAGAGGGTGTGGTGGTGCGTGAGAATACTCAAGCCATTGCTGAAAGCTTGGCAGGGCATGGGAAAGAATATGATTTAGTGAATCCGAAGAGCGCATTATTCTTAGGTAATATCGCGCAATATCACCCACGTTATGCAGAGATTTATACGCTAGCGGAGGCGGTTTCATCGCTATGCGGCGCAACCTTTGGCGTCCTGTTTGAGTCTTCGGATCGCGTTGGTTTAGATATGGTGCGCGTGATTCCAGGTCAAGGGGGGTTAAATGCGAGAACCATGCTTGAGCAGCCAAGAAAGACTTATGTACTCTTAAACGTAGAGCCCGAATTTGATTGTGCGAACCCAGCGGTCGCTTCCCACGCGATGGAACAAGCGGAGTGTGTGATTGCCCTCACCTCATTTAAATCGGCTTCGCTTGAACATGCAGATGTGTTGCTTCCGATTGCGCCATTTACTGAGACGTCCGGGACCCGCATGAGCATGGAAGGCCGTGTGCAAAGCTTCACGGCGGCAGTGAAGCCTCTTGGTGAAAGCCGGCCTGCTTGGAAGGTGCTACGTGTATTAGCCAATACCTTAGCGCTGGAAGGCTTTAATCATGAAAGCAGTGAACAGATCAAAACGGAAATCTTTGGCGGTGAAAAGCCATCGACTATGGTCTGGAATCGTTTAAATAACAACCTGCGTATTTTGTTTGATGTGAAGGTGCAAGAAAAGTCTAATGTGCTTCAGCGCTTAGGTGAAGTGCCGCAATACCTCATGGATTCAGTGGTGCGTCGCTCAAGCCCGCTCCAAAAAACAAAATTAGTGAGTGATCCAGTGGCTGGCATGAATGCCAAATTGATGGCTCAATTAGGCGTGCAAGAGGGTGACTTGGTGATCGTGAAACAAGGCATCGGTTCTGCGCAACTTAAAGTGAAATTAGATGCAGGACTCGCCAAAGGCACCGTGCGCGTGCCAACTGGCTATGACATCACCGCCTCATTAGGTGAGCTCATGGGTGAGATTGAGGTGCAAAAAGCATGACTGCAGTCATTCAATCTATATTAACCCTGGGCGCTTCCACCTTTGGCGCATATTGGCCTGCCGTTTCGATCACGGTCTGGACAATTGTTAAAATCGTTGCGATTGTGTTGCCGTTGATGGGCGCCGTGGCTTATCTCACGCTCGCTGAACGTAAGGTGATTGGCTACATGCAAGTGCGAATTGGTCCTAACCGTGTGGGTTATTTTGGTTTGTTACAACCTTTAGCGGACGGCATTAAGCTCCTCATGAAGGAAATTATTATCCCTTCAGAGTCTAGTAAAACCTTGTTCCTGATTGGGCCAGTGCTTGCGATTGCACCAGCTTTTGCTGCTTGGGCAGTGATCCCATTTGACCCTGATCTGGTGCTCGCGAATATTGATGCAGGCTTACTTTATATTTTGGCGATGACATCGGTTGCGGTGTATGGCGTCATTATTGCTGGCTGGGCTTCTAACTCTAAGTATGCATTCTTAGGGGCACTGCGTTCTGCTGCGCAAATCGTTTCTTATGAAATTGCCATGGGGTTTGCTTTAGTGGGCGTGCTGATGTGCGCGAATTCCCTCAACCTAGGCAAGATTGTGATGGCACAAGCGGGCGGTGTTTTTGAGTGGTATTGGCTGCCATTATTTCCACTGTTTGTGGTTTACTTTATTAGCGCGGTGGCCGAAACCAACCGTGCCCCATTTGATGTGGCCGAAGGCGAGTCAGAAATTGTGGCTGGCTTTCATGTGGAATATTCAGGCATGACTTTCGCCGTCTTCTTCTTGGCTGAATACGCGAATATGATCTTGGTATCGATGTTGGCTGCGATTATGTTCTTGGGGGGTTGGTTGTCGCCAGTGCCATCATTGATCCCTGATAGTTTCTTATGGTTGCTCGCTAAAGTGGGCTTCTTGCTATTCTTCTTCTTGTGGTTCCGTGCGACCTTCCCACGTTACCGTTATGACCAAATCATGCGCCTAGGTTGGAAGGTTTTTATTCCAATCACTTTGGTGTGGATCGTGGTGGTGGGTGGTTTGATGCAAACCCCTTGGGGCTATTTGTTCCACTAAGGGCGACTAAGAGCTAAAAATGTTTAAGAAAATTAAAGAAATTATTTTAAGTTTAATGCTGATCGAGTTGCTGCGAGGCATGCTAATCACTGGGCGTTATTTCTTTGCACGCAAAATCACCGTGCAATATCCAGAGGAACGCACGCCGATTTCCTCACGCTTTAGAGGATTGCATGCGCTACGTCGATATGAAAATGGCGAAGAGCGTTGTATCGCCTGTAAGCTTTGCGAGGCGGTATGTCCAGCGATGGCGATCACCATTGAATCAGAGCAGCGTGAAGACAATACCCGTCGCACCACCCGTTATGACATTGATCTGACCAAATGTATTTTCTGCGGCATGTGTGAAGAGTCTTGCCCGGTGGATTCCATTGTTGAAACCCGTATTTTCGAGTACCACGGCGAAGAACGTGGTGATTTGCTTTACACCAAAGAGATGCTGCTGGCTGTTGGCGACAAGTATGAAGCGCAAATCGCTTCTGACCGTGCGGCAGACGCTAAATTTAGATAAGGCAATTTAAGAATGATATTTCAAGATTACGTTTTTTACGCTTTAGCCATCATTCTACTGATGGCTGGTTTGCGCGTGATTACTGCCCGTAACCCGGTGCATGCCGCCTTGTTTTTGGTGTTAGCGTTCTTTACTGCGGCAGGTATTTGGTTGTTGCTAGAAGCAGAATTTCTTGCGATCGCCTTAGTGCTGGTTTATGTGGGCGCGGTCATGGTGCTCTTCTTGTTTGTGGTGATGATGCTAGACATTAATTTGGATAAGCTGCGTGAAGGGTTCTGGGATTACTTGCCGATGGCAGGCTTCATTGGCGTCCTCATGGCCGCCGAGATGGTAATGATTTTAGGGACCAAACACTTTGGGTTGGCCCGCGTGAGCGCGCCTCCTCCTCATCTTGCAGGCTATAGCAATACCGCTGAATTGGGCCGCCAGCTTTATACCGATTATTTGATGCCATTTGAATTGGCGGCTGTGGTGCTGCTGGTGGCGATTGTGGCGGCGATTGCGTTAACGCTACGTGATCGAAAAGATTCGAAATTTATTAATCCAGCTGAGCAGGTGCGAGTGAAACGTGCGGATCGTATCCGTATGGTGAGCATGCCAGCTGAAGTTGAAGTGGCAGACACAGAAAAGGCAAAATCATAATGGTCAGCTTGTCACATTATTTGATTTTAGGTTCCCTGTTATTTGCGATTAGTGTGGTGGGGATTTTCCTGAATCGTAAGAACGTCATTATTTTATTGATGGCCATCGAGTTGATGCTGCTTGCGGTGAATTTGAATTTCATTGCCTTCTCTCACTATTTGAACGACATCGCTGGGCAAGTCTTTGTGTTTTTCATTCTGACAGTCGCTGCTGCTGAGTCTGCGATTGGCTTGGCGATTCTCGTGGTGCTGTTTAGAAACTTAAGAACGATTAACGTCGATGACCTCGATAGTCTAAAAGGTTAAGTAGACATCATGCACATGATTTCAATGCAACAAATTTACTTGGCGATCCCATTATTACCGCTGATTGCCGCTGTGATTGTGGGCGTGGCGAATAAAGCCTTGCCGCGCGGGCTTGCGCACATTTTGACCATTCTTGGGGTGGCTGGTGCTTTTGGCCTTTCCGTCGTGGTATTTCTGGATGTGTTAAAAGGAAACGTCTATAACGGCACGGTGTATACCTGGATGACCACAGGCGCTTACAGTTTTCAGGTAGGCTTCTTGATCGACAAGTTAACCGCCATGATGATGCTGGTGGTGACCTTTGTGTCCTTGATGGTGCATATCTATACCATTGGTTATATGCATGAAGATGCTGGCTATCGTCGCTTTTTTAGCTACATTTCCCTCTTTACCTTCTCGATGTTGATGCTGGTGATGGCCAATAACTTTATGCAGTTATTTTTTGGCTGGGAAGCGGTGGGGTTGGTTTCTTATCTATTAATTGGCTTCTGGTATACCAAGCCAACAGCCATTTATGCCAACCTCAAAGCGTTCTTAGTCAACCGTGTGGGTGACTTTGGTTTCTTGCTTGGGATTGGGATGGTCTTGTGGTGTTTTGGGAGCCTAGATTATGTGGCGGCCTTCCATGAAGCCCCGCGATATGCGCATGCCACGGTCGATATTATCCCAGGCGTCCATTGGTCAACCATGACCGTCATTTGTATTTTGCTCTTCATTGGCGCGATGGGTAAGTCAGCGCAAGTGCCTCTCCATGTGTGGCTTCCTGATTCGATGGAAGGGCCAACACCAATTTCTGCATTGATTCACGCAGCGACCATGGTCACGGCAGGCATCTTTATGGTGGCACGAATGTCCCCATTATTCGAACTCTCAACCACCGCCCTTTCATTTGTGATGGTGATCGGCGCCATTACCGCATTGTTCATGGGCTTTTTAGGCATCATCCAAAACGATATCAAACGGGTGGTGGCTTATTCAACGCTATCCCAGTTGGGTTATATGACGGTAGCGCTCGGCGCATCAGCTTACTCCGTGGCGATTTTCCATCTGATGACGCATGCCTTCTTTAAAGCCCTGCTGTTCTTAGGTGCGGGCTCTGTCATCATGGGCATGCATCATGATCAAGATATCCGTAATATGGGCGGCTTACGTAAGTACATGAAGATTACCTGGATCACTTCATTAATTGGCTCGCTCGCTTTGATTGGTACGCCTTTCTTCTCAGGTTTCTATTCTAAAGATTCAATTATTGAAGCCGCTAAGTTATCGCACATTCCAGGCAGTGACTTTGCGTACTTCGCAGTATTGGCAGGCGTCTTTGTGACGGCGTTTTATTCATTCCGAATGTACTTCTTAGTCTTCCATGGCAAAGAGCGCTGGATGGAAGCTAAAGATGATCATCACGATCATGCGCATGACGATCACGACCATCATCATGGCCTAGGCCCCAAGGATGTCCCACATGAACAAGCCTGGGTTGTGACCTTGCCACTCATTTTATTGGCGATCCCATCAGTCGTGATTGGTTATATCGCCATTGATCCGATGCTATTCAACGGTTTCTTTAATGGCGTAATCTTTGTTGATAGCGCTGCCCATCCGGTGATGCAGGAGCTTGCAAAAGATTTTCATGGCGCCACAGAGATGGCGATTGACAGTCTTACCTCATTGCCATTTATATTGGCATTGTCTGGGGTAGTGCTTTCATGGTTCTTCTATATGAAACGTCCTGATATCCCAGCAGCGATTCAATCCAAATGCGGTTTGATTCTCTACGTGCTTGAAAATAAATACGGCTTTGATCGTTTTAATGAAAAAGTATTTGCAGCGGGCTCTCGCTTCATTGGAGGTAAATTATGGACAATTGGGGATGTGCAGCTCATTGATGGAATCATGGTAAATGGGACCGCTAACTTAATTGGACGCCTCTCAAAAGTGATTCGAGGACTGCAATCCGGTTTGATTTACCACTATGCGTTTGCCATGATTATTGGCGTATTTTTATTACTTACCTTATTCATGAAGGTTTAAATGTCAAGCCTGCCAATTCTTAGTCTCGCTATTTGGGTGCCAGTTTTTGCTGGGGTCCTTGTTTTATTGACAGGGGACGACAAGCACGCCTCATCAGCACGTTGGATTGCTTTGCTGGGAAGTTTAATTGCGTTTGCGGTGACGATTCCTCTCTACACAGGCTTTAATTTTGCTGATGGTGGCTTTCAGTTCCAAGAAGGCTACAACTGGATTCCTACCTTTAACATTCATTACCATTTAGGAGTGGATGGGATTGCCGTTCCGCTGATTTTGCTGACCAGCTTTACGACCGTTTTAGTGGTGATTGCGGCTTGGGAAGTGATTCAAAAACGCGTTGCCCAATACATGGCGGCTTTCCTCATTATGTCTGGTTTGATGATTGGGGTGTTTAGCGCGCTGGACGCAATTTTATATTACGTTTATTGGGAAGCGATGCTGATCCCGATGTTCTTGGTGATTGGGGTCTGGGGTGGACCAAACCGCGTCTATGCCACCATTAAATTCTTCCTCTATACCTTGCTTGGCTCACTTCTCATGTTGGTGGCCTTCATTTACCTCTTCTACCAAACCAATAGTTTTGAGGTGGTTGATTACTACCGACTACCTATGACCTTGCCGGTCCAGATACTGGTTTTCCTGGCCTTTTTTATGGCCTTTGCGGTCAAAATTCCAATGTGGCCAGTACATACATGGTTACCAGATGCCCACGTGGAGGCGCCAACGGGTGGGTCTGTTGTGTTGGCAGCGATTGCCCTCAAGTTAGGGGGCTATAGTTTCTTAAGGTTTGCGATGCCTATCGCTCCTGATGCCGCGCATTACTTATCTGGCTTCATGATTACTTTGTCCTTGATTGCGGTGGTTTATATTGCTCTCGTGGCGCTCGTTCAGCAGGACATGAAAAAGTTGATTGCCTACTCATCGATCTCGCACATGGGGTTTGTGACCTTAGGGTTCTTCATTTTCAACAGCATTGGCCTTGAAGGCGCGGTCGTGCAAATGATTTCACATGGCTTTATTTCTAGCGCGATGTTTTTGAGTGTTGGCGTGCTCTATGACCGCATGCATTCTCGTCAGATTGCGGATTATGGTGGGGTGGTCAATACCATGCCTAAGTTCGCGGCATTTGCAGTTCTGTTTGCGATGGCCAATGCTGGCTTGCCAGGTACTTCTGGATTTGTGGGAGAGTTTATGGTGATTTTAGGGGCGCTTCAAAAGAACTTCTGGTTTGCTTTCCTAGCCTCCACGACCTTGATTCTTGGGGCGGCTTATACCTTGTGGATGGTAAAGCGTGTATTTTTTGGTGAGATTGCCAATGTACATGTGGATGAACTCCTCGATATTAATCGGCGTGAACTGCTGATATTGGGAACACTGGCGATTCTCGTGATTGGTTTTGGGGTTTATCCGCAACCCATCACAGAAATGACTCATGCAACAGTGGCGCAGTTCCTAGATCACATGGCCATAACGAAATTACCTGCAGGTATATAAGGCGAATTGATTCGCCGAATACGATCGGAAATGTAGAAATATGAATGGACTTCAAACGGATTTAATCGCAGCGCTTCCAGAGATCTTTGTGCTCTCGATGGCGATGATTATTTTATTGGCCGATTTGTTTATCAAACCCGCCAATCGCATCATCCTATTCCTGCTCGCGCAAATCACCTTGCTTGGCGCGGCCTTCATCACCATTGCAACCCATACGCCAAGTGTGACTTATGCCTTTAGTGGCATGTTTGTGGATGACCCGTTCGCGGATGTCACCAAGCTCATGATTTACCTGAGTACCTCTTTGATGCTGGTTTATACGCGCCAATACATTACCTTGCGCGGCATGTACAGGGGCGAGTTCTATGCTTTGGTGCTTTTTGCCATGGCGGGGATGATGGTCATGGTATCTGGACAGCACTTTTTAACGCTCTATATGGGCTTGGAGCTTCTGTCATTGTGTCTTTATGCATTGGTGGCACTTGATCGCGATAATGCCCGCGCAACCGAAGCCGCGATGAAATATTTCGTCTTAGGCGCCTTAGCGTCAGGGATGCTCCTTTATGGGATCTCCATGATGTACGGCGCCACTGGTAGCCTTAATATTTCAGAAGTGGCGAGTGCTTTATTAAATGGCTCGCAAGATAAGCCGGTACTGGTCTTAGGTACGGTCTTTATTGTGGCAGGGTTAGCTTTTAAATTAGGTGCAGTGCCATTCCAGATGTGGGTGCCGGATGTCTATGAAGGTTCGCCAACGGCTATTACCTTATTTATTGGTTCGGTCACCAAACTCGCCGCCTTTGCCTTTGTGATCCGCATTTTGGCGCAAGGACTATTTGTGCTAGCCATTGATTGGCAGGGCATGCTCATGATCATGGCGGTGCTCTCGATTATCATAGGCAATATCACGGCGATTGCGCAGACTAATCTCAAGCGCATGTTCGCCTATTCGACTATCTCCCATGTGGGCTTTTTGTTGTTTGGATTAATGAGCGCAAGCCTTAACGGTTATATCTCATCAATGTTCTATATCGTGGCTTATGCCTTGATGTCATTGGCTGGTTTTGGCATGATTTTATTACTCAGTCGCAAAGGCTTTGAAGCGGAAGAGCTGGTTGACCTGAAAGGCTTAAATCAACGTAGCCCATGGTTTGCATTTTTGATGCTCATCACGATGTTCTCGATGGCGGGCGTGCCGCCCACGTTGGGATTTTATGCCAAGTTTGCCGTGCTTCAAGCTGCTTTACAGGCTGGCTTCTTATGGTTGGTCGTCTTTGCGGTCTTAATGGCGGTCATCGGCGCCTTCTATTATTTACGCATCGTCAAACTCATGTATTTTGATGAGCCTGCAGACCATTCACCGATCATTAATCCGCCTGAAATGAATATGTTGCTGAGCGTGAATGCCTTGGGTTTGTTGTTTCTTGGTATCATGCCGCAAAGATTAATGGATATATGCGCATATGCGATCGCGCATAGCCTGCAATAGTCATGATCAATCATCGCTTATTAGTACTGGCTTTACCTGGATTTGTTTATAAATTTTTTTGAAAAATAATTAAGGAGCTACCCCCATGCAAACTCAGTTACTCAAAAAAGTATTTTTTCTCACGGCAATTCTTAGTCTAGCTTCGTGTGCGTATACCAGTAAGGTCACGGATGGACTATTTTCTGGGGCTGACTCTGAATATCAAGGGCTGGTCATGAAAGCCGATGCTGCCGTGGACGATGGAGACTTCACTAAAGCCGAAGCGCTATATGAAAAAGCGGTCATCATGAAACCGGACAACTTAACCCTCAAGCTTAAACTCGCGCGTGCCTATCAACGCGATGGGAAGTTAGCAAAGGCTTACAATCGCTATCAAACGATTATTGAACAAACGACTAACAACTTGCTTGATTCGAGAGTTAAGGAAACCGCTAAAGCTGATCAAGCGCGACTCGGGTTTAAGCCTGAGGTTGCCGAGGCACAAGAGGCTCAGCAAGAAACTAAGGTGGAAGAACCAGCGCCTGCGCCGGCAGCACAAATCACCTTAGCGCCTGAAGTTGCTCAACCAGTCGAGACTGCACCTGAGCCAATACAAGCTAATCCAGTAGTTGAAGTTGCGCCTACAAAAGTGGAGGCGCAAGCCCCTGAAGCTGACCAAAAAGCGGTCATGTTAGCGGTGTCTAGTTGGTCAGATGCTTGGTCGAATAAAAATCTACCGCTTTACTTTTCGTCTTATGTGAGCGGATTCGCTGGTCAATTACCGAATGAGAAGGCTTGGCGTCATTTTAGAAAAAATAAAATCTCAAATGCCCAAAAAATCAAAATTGAATTATCTGATATGCAATTTGCGAATGCGAAGGATGGTAGTGTTGAAGTCTCATTCATCCAAAACTATCAAGCAGCCAATTACAAAGACAGTGGCCGTAAAGTGCTGACGATGAAAAACATCAATGGTCGTTGGCTCATTAGCCAAGAGATTTCAAAATAAGTGGTATGCAACATTCCGATGACGGATTAACTGAAGTCTGTCTCACCTCTGAGCTTGTGTTAGAGGGTGGGATGTTGCGAGTTAAGCGCGATCAGGTGCGCTTGCCAAGCGGTAATCAAAGTCAGCGGGAATTCATCATGCACCCGGGCGCTGTGCTGGTGATCCCATTGCTTGATAATGGGAATCTCTTATTGGAGCGGCAGTTCCGCTACCCACTCAATCGTGTTTTTATTGAGCTGCCCGCAGGAAAGATTGATCCAGACGAAGCGATTCTAGTGACCGGCCAGCGCGAGCTACTCGAAGAAACTGGGTATACCGCACAAGAGTGGGTCTATCTTGGATTACAGCATCCTTGTATTGGTTATTCGGATGAGGTGATTTATATGTTTATTGCTAGGGGCCTTCTAGCAGGTGAAGCGATGCAAGATGAAGACGAGCAACTGGAACTCTTCGAAGCAAGTCTAGAAGCGTGTCTTGAAATGGTAGCCATGCAGCAAATTACTGATGCGAAGACCATCCTAGCATTGATGTATTTGGAAAAACATTTGCAAGGGATTTGGCCCGCACTTCCCCTCAATCCACTGCTCCAACACGGTTAACTTGTGATGCCTCAAGTGTTGATTGTCGGATGCGGCGATCTCGGTACTGAAATCGCACAACAGTTAACAACCCAGGGCTTTGCCCCCGTTGGTCTCAGGCGCACCTTAAATCCGCAAGCTAAGTTTTCATGTCTGGCGGGAGATGTGACGAGTCCTGCCTCCCTTTCTGCCATCAAAGACCTCAATCCGGAATATCTCATTTATTGTGTGGCGGCCACAAGCCAAACCGATGAAAACTATCGTCAGCATTATGTAGAAGGTTTAAAAAACACCCTTGCTGCGCTCGAGCACGCCACAGCGCTCAAACATGTTTTTTTCGTCTCAAGCACCCGAATGTATGGGCAAAGTGACGATGGACTGTTAGATGAGAAGAGCATCCCCCAGGATTATGATTATGGCGGTAAGCGCTTATTGGAAGCAGAAACTTTGCTGCAAGGGGCAGATAGGTCGTGGACATCCACAGCGCTTAGACTCACCGGCATCTATGGGCCAGGGCGAAGGAGAATGCTGGATTTAGCGGCTCATCCATCGCATTGGCCAGCCAGTAATCATTGGACCAATCGCATTCATCGGGATGATGCGGCTGCATTTATCGTCTATTTGATCAATATGCATCAAAACGGAGGACTAATTGATCCACTGTATGTTGTGACCGATAGTAGACCCGTATCGCAGTACGAAGTCTTGTGCTGGTTGGCCGTTAAGATGGGATTAGAGGTCGTCAAAGTCAGCCCTGAAGTCGACGGAGGTAAGCGTATGACTAACCAAAAACTACTGTCGACAGGCTTTCAGTTGAGCTATCCAGATTATCAATCAGGCTATCTTAGCTTGCTAGATTAGTTCGCTAGGCTAGCTTGGGATGCATCATTGACGGCCTTAAGCAAATCATCTAAATCTTGCGCAGTCGTAAAAGGATTCATCAGCGTGGTGCGTAACCAAGTGAGCCCATGCAGGTCCACTTGGGTGAGGTGAAACTCTCCACTTTGTATAATATGCTGCCTGATCTTGGATTGATGCTGGTTGAGCAGATCAGGGATGAGCCCAACTTCTAAATATCTAAAACAAACAATGTTCGTCTCAGGCCACATAAGCAGTTCAAATTGAGGCAATGCTTTTATTTTTTCTGCGAACAATTGCGCTTTTACATAAGCTTCATCGACGAGTGACCCCATGCCATCGATGCCATACATCGAAAATGCGGCCCATAGTTTGAGGGCCATCATGCGTTTGGTACATTCTAGGGTGCGGTAACTCGTATTGAAGGTCTCATCTTGATGGCTTTCTCCTTGGAAGAGGTAGGAGGCCTCTTGGTTAAATGCCGCAAAACTATGTTGCTCTTCTTTAAATAGTACCGCCGAGATGGCTGCTGGCATATACATTAACTTGTGCCCATCCCACACCACAGAATCGGCGAGCGAGATTCCTTTGAGGCGATCGCGGTGCAAGCTTGAAAGCAGGGTGGAGGCGCCATGCGCGCCATCGACATGAAACCACAGTCCATGGGCTTGGGCATATTCACCAATGGACAATAAGGGATCAATACTTCCGCTTGGCGTGCAACCAGCATTTGCGACAACCGCCATGACGATGGCTCCATTTTTAACACAGGCTTGGTGGGCTTTAATGAGGGCATTAACATCTAGCTGCCCTTGCTTATTTGTCGCGACTTTAATGACGCTATCCGTGCCCATGCCCATAATGCCCGCTGCACGGGAGATTGAATAATGGGCATGTTCGGAAGCTAAAATACAAAGCTTTAATGCATCCGTCATCCCTTCCTTCCAGATATTGTGGGACTTAGGATGGCGGCTGAGGGTAACCTGTCTTGCCACAAGTAAGGCAGTCAGGTTGGCTTGCGCCCCGCCAGAAGTCAGCACCCCGCCAGCATTTCCCCAGGTATGTTCGTTAATGAGTGCACATAACCAGCGTATGACTTGGCGTTCAAGCATGGTGGCGCTTGGGCCAGCTTCATACACCGCCATGGCTTGGTTGGTGAGCGCTGCCACCATATCACACAAGGCGGCTAATGGGAGCGGGCTTGATACCTGATGCCCCATGTTATGCGGGTGATGGATGGCAAGGTTGTGCTTGAGAATGCTTTCAAGTTTGGTGAATAGGGCGTTCTGATCAAGCGTTGGTCTATGAGGGAGTGGGGCTTGCCAATGAAGATCTTCACTTGCCGGATCCTGCCAATCAAGCACTTTACTCGCGCCGCTCAAATTCGCTTCTAAGTGCTGTACTAATGTTTCTATGAGGGCATGGCCCAATGTTGCAAATTGCGCTGGATCAAACATGGCCTGGATGGTTAGGTTAGGATGTTTCATGATGCGTTTTTGATGCTTCTCGTTTTAAACCAGCCGGTGATGCTGATCCGTTCACGTTTTGCTGGTAATACTTCGTGTAAGAAATCACTAGAGAGAAAAACAACGAGGGTTCCAGCTTGAGGGAGGATGTCGATCGTGGGTTGATCACGACTTTTATCTAAGTACATCCTAAGTGCGCCACCCTCCTCAACCAGCCAATCTTGGTTAAGGTATAAAATACAGCTGATTTTGCGTTCTGTTTTGTCAATAAATTGGTCTAGATGTTTTTGATAACTCGTGCCAGGCGGATAAATCGCAAAGTGGCTTTCCAATTCAAATAGGCCAAGAAAAAAGGCTTGATTGAGGGCGGTTTGAAGCGGTGTCATGTGATCAAGATAGATTTGCTCAATATCACTTGCTTCGTCTTCTTCTATCCAATCAATAAAGTCGCCGCGTAATGAGCTGGCCGTGCTATTAAGGCCGGTTGTGGCCTTGTGCATGACGCTATGTTTTTTTAAATGCAGTGCATGGCTGGCTAATGCAAGGATGATTTCCGGATTCAGAAAATGCTCAACCACCGCATAACCTTGAGCTGCGACATCTCTAACAATGCTAGAGGTTATTTCTTCTGAGGATTCTGAAAGCGCCATGTCTGAACGTGCTGAATTTTTAGAATTCCATTATAGCGCGAGCGGCTCACGCTTCATTTGCTTAATGAAGGTCAATGCGCTAGAATTCGCACCTCTTTTTGAGAAGACATATAGGCGGTTAGCTCAGTTGGTTAGAGCGCTTGGTCGACATCCAAGAGGTCACCAGTTCGAATCTGGTACTGCCTACCACGACGCTTCTTGCTATTTCCGCAAACTCTTAATTATTTCTTATTCGTTGACTACTGTGCCGTAATGGGTCTCCATCATGACGCCTATTTCTTTAAGAAATGGCGTAGGAAGGACGCCCCCCGCACAAACAATGACGGCATCATTTTGAATGGTCATTGGCTTATCCTCTGATTTGAGTGAGACCTTGTCGACTTTGATGGCCTCGACGGTCGAATTGAGCAACACTTTTAGTTTGCCAGAACCTTCAGCTAATTGAAGTGCATCCAAATTCTTTTGTTTAACGCGATTAAAGCTAGCACTTCGGTATGAAAGTGTGACAGAGGAGCATCCGGCTTCGGAAAGTGAAATGGCTGCTTCTAATGCGCTATCGCCTCCCCCAACGACGAGCACATGTTGATTGGCGTATTGCTCAGCATCGATTAGTCGGTAGACCACTTTTGGTTGTGATTCGCCGGGGACATCGAGTTTTCTGGGGGTGCCGCGGCGGCCGATCGCTAACAAAATACAGGTAGTTTCATAACGCCCTTTGGAAGTGGTCACTAGAAAGCCATGTTCGGTTTTTGTGATTTGTTCCATGCGTTCATTGAATTGAATCGAAATGTCCGCTTCTTTCACTACCCGTTGCCAAATGTTTAAAAGATCTTCTTTGCGGATATCAAACATCTTAATCTCGCCAACGATTGGTAGATTAATGGGTGCCGTCATGGTGAGTTTGTTTCTTGGGTATTGATAGACCGCACCGCCTAAATTATCCTCTTGCTCTAAAGTGACGTAGCGTAAATTATTTTCTTTGGCGCCCAAGGTTGCGGCGATGCCAGCAGGGCCTGATCCCACAATCACAACGTCATAATCTGTTTTACCATTTTTGAGTTTAGCAATGTGCCTGATGGCCTGCTTGCCCTGTTCGGTG
>SESB01000254.1_pt1 | contig 39749 bp, 31 predicted proteins | sample 3171441 | NCBI WGS metagenome assembly SESB01 (sample SAMN06051867, study PRJNA518727) | freshwater metagenome | biome: subpolar coniferous forest; feature: holomictic lake; material: water; isolation source: holomictic Lake 227, 6 m depth | place: Canada: near Kenora, Ontario | collected...
GACTGACTGACTGACTGACAAAATAATTACGCCTTGAATTTAAATTAAAATCTACGACGAGAAACGTATCATAGTTACATTACAAAAAAATTACATTTCTTGCATTGAAAAATCAAGGAACAACTCAATTCAAAATCGACATTCCTTTGATTTGCACAAAAACGTCTTTGCCAATTTTTAGATTTAAAATGACGGCTGATTTGCGTGTAATATGCGCTAACAGTGATTGAGTAATGTGTTGCTATATTGGTGTAAAGTACGACTCAAGGAAAGCAATAGCGCAGTGTAATACAAGGCTAGCTGTGGTAATCTTACGCACCAAATTTCACTATTTTTACTTTGATGGATAATTATGGACAGTTTTGCAGATAATAACTTTTTCTGGCTCGACAAATACGCGATAGGTCAAGACACCATTGACAAACAGCATCAATACTTATTCGAATTGGCAAACATAATAGTCGATCCTTATAACGACCCGCAAACCACTTACCTCAATATTCAAGCGTTGTACGAGTACACGCAGACGCATTTTAGAGATGAAGAATTGTTGATGGAACAGTGCGATTACCCCGATTATGAAAACCATAAGAAAGCACACAGGCAATTGATAGCAAAACTGAATACGGTTGGAAACGGGATTTTAACCGATGAAGCACCAAGAACGGTTGTTATACACTTTATGAAAGATTGGATTTTAACGCACATTCTCAGTGAAGATATGCGTTTCGGTAACTTTCTTAGAACATCCGCCAGTTTTACAGATTCTCTCCAAACCCAACAAGATTCTGCATCTACTAATTCATAAGACAACGAAACACAAAACTTTTGAAAAAGTAGTCGTCAAGTTTTTACAAATAGTGTTGTGAACGAACGCTTACGCTATTGTTTGAATTCATTTTAAAAGAGAAATTATGCAACATTTTGTTAATGGACATCCAATCAAGCCACCTTTCCCAGAAGGATTACAACAAGTCGTTTTTGCATTGGGGTGTTTTTGGGGAGCTGAACGTAAATTTTGGCAACAAAAGGGTGTGTACAGCACGGCTGTGGGTTATATCGGTGGTGATACTGAAAATCCTACTTACGAAGAAGTCTGTACGGGTTTAACGGGTCATGCTGAAGCGGTTTTGGTGATTTACGACCTTGAAATTACTTTATTCTCAAATTTAATTGAACTCTTTTTTCAATCCCACAATCCCACTGAAGGTATGCGTCAAGGCAACGATATAGGCACACAATATCGGTCTGGCATTTACACCTTCACCGACATACAACAAGACGTAGCTGAATTTGCCAAATGTGTTTATGACGATGCGTTGATGGAAGCGGGTTTTCCTCACATTACTACTGAGATATTACCTGCCACCCCGTTTTATTATGCGGAAGAATATCACCAACAATATCTAGCCAAAAACCCTAATGGTTATTGTGGTTTGGGCGGATTGGACGTGAAATATAACCGTGATAACTAACAATATATTTGATGAAAAAACGCATGACCGACACGGATTACTTCAAAATATAAAATCACAATTAAAGCTAAATTGACACGCAGTCAGTCACTGTTGCTTTCCCACATTTTTGAGAAATATTTTTAATATGTCTAGTTTCCAACTTCATCCCCAATTACAACAAGATTGTTTTTCTATTGGAAAATTTGAATTGTGCCAAGTTTTGCTCGTGAACGACCATCAATTTCCGTGGTTTATTTTGGTGCCACAGCGAAATGATATTCGTGAAATTTATCAACTGAACGCCACCGATCAATTAACATTGATTCAAGAATCGAGTTATTTGGCAGAAAAATTAGCGAGCATTTTCAATGCGGATAAATTGAATATCGCGGCAATTGGCAATGTCGTACCGCAATTGCATTGGCATCATGTGGTGCGTTATCAAACTGATAAAGCCTGGCCGGCACCGATATGGGGAAAATTTGCCGCTGTTCCTTACACAGAACAGCAGCGGAATGAACTTCTGGCGCGATTAACGCCACTGGAATTATTGCAATAAAAACTCAGTGAAAAAAGCGTCTTTAAAGCCTTCGCTTGGTAAATGGGTGTAATCTTTTTTCTTCACTTTTTTATGAGCTTCCACGACGGGAGCCGTAGCCTCCGCAACTTCTTCGGTTTCTTCTGCCCCTTCGGCTTTATCAATCGTTTTGTGAATCACGTCAATCGTTTCTTGTCGCAAGGCTTCCCGTTGTTCCATCGTTTGCAAGCTGTCCATTGAGCGGTCGCTAAACAACATAATCAATTCATGTTTTAGCGCAGGCATGTGTTTTTTAATAGCGATTGCCGTTGGCGCCCCTTCAATTAACAGCTGTAAGTTAATCGATAAGTATTTTCTTGGCTCCAATAAATTCACAACAAACTTAGGTGTAATTTCCATGTAAGAAGGCCCACTCACGTCACTTTTCGCTTCACCTTCCCCGCCCCCTTCTTCGGCAAGCGCGAAAGGAGACAGGAACAACAAGCTAAACAACAGAATAAATAAACGCATAAATCACTCCAAATAGTTCAAAATTAACAGTTTTAGTATAAATCAAACAGTCACGTTTATCGCGGATTAACCGCGTTTTCGTCTTCGTAAATGCCGCTTAATTTACGTTTAAATTCGTCAGTAATCAATCCCGCATCCTGGCGACTTTTTACCACACGCGGTGTAATTAACACGACCAGTTCTATTTTATTATCATCTTTGGTTTTAGCACCAAACAACGGCCCTAAAACAGGTATTTCGTACAACAACGGTATTCCCCCGCCGCCGTTCGTATTTTTGTCTTTAATTAAACCGCCCAGAACAATTGATTCGCCACTTTGAACAACAATCGTACTGTCAATTTCGCGCGTTGAAATTCGGGGATTCACTTCACCACTTTTAATACTATCCGCGACATCTTCGACGCTTTGCGTCACGTCCATTGTGACCAGACCGTTGGCATTGACACGCGGTTTTATTTTGAGTTTCACGCCGGTTTTACGTTGTTGATTTTGTGTTAAAGACGTAGTGCCAGCACCGCCTATTCCGCCGGTCACCCCTGCAATCCCAACGGTTCCTGTTGATAATGAAATTTCATCACCCACTTGAATACTGGCTTCCTGATTATTTAACACCATTAACGACGGCGATGAAATGACATTGACGTTATTATTACTGGCTTGAGCGTTTAAAACAGCACCAATGTCATCGGATTTACTCAAAAAAGAATAACCAAATCCCCCTTTCGCAACACTTGATGCAGCACTTGCTACCGTTTCTGTTGATAACACGCCTAATCCATTGCTATTAACAGAGTTGGTACCGCCATTATTGTGATTAAAATACCATTGAAGACCGTATTTCAACGAGTCCGTCAACGTCACTTCCACAATCGTAGCATCGACTAAAACCTGCAATGGCATTACATCCAATTGGTTGATAATCGGGCGAATGACTTCGTATTCTTGCGCGGTCGCCACGATGATTAAGGTGTTATTCGCTTCGTCGGCAATAATTCGCACGTCGCCCACGTTCGACACTTTCGCATCGCCCGTTCCGCCAGTGCCAGAACGAGTTGTGGTGGTTTTTTTCACATCCGTTTTACTGGTGGTTTTATTGGTCAATTCACCGGCTTTTTTACCGCTGGCGAGTTGCGGCGATTTATCGCGTTTTGACGAACCGCTACCATTTCCAAAAATATCGTTCAATGTATTCGCCAATTCCACCGCATCGACGTGTTGCACTTTATAAACATTAACACCACCGCCCGTGGTCGAATTTGCTCTATCCAAACGCATCACCCATTGTTCAATATCTTTTAAATAACGCGCTTGGTGGGTAATCGCGAGAATGGCGTTCATGCGTTCAATCGGCATAAAACGAAAAAATTCGCCTTCGTCACCTTTGGCTTTTTTATAAAAAACTTCGTCCAATTCTTTAATCAACGTTTCAGCATCGACGTGCGCCAGCGGAAATAACGCAAACGAACGCCCTTTTAACACATCAATATCAAACGTATTCACCATGTCTACGATTCGTGCTAATTCATCCGCCGCGCCAGAAACGACTAATAAATTACGGCGATTATCGACACTCAATAACGTTTTTTCATGCAGCAACGGTTTAATCAAATCCGCGATATTATCGACGGCAACATTTTTCACCGGAATGACACGCACTTGATAACCAGATTTTCCATTGTGTCCAGACGAAAAATTCGCGCTGTATAACGCTTCGTTCAATGGTTCAATGTGATAAATATCGCCATCTTTGACCAACGCCGCATTATTCATGCTTAACACCATTTCCAACGTCGGCAATAATTCTTCTTTGCTCAAAGCGTGCGTGGTTTGCAGCGTGACTTTTCCCACCACTTTTGGGCTGAGAACGTAGTTTTGTCCCAAAATATCGCTCAAGACCACTTTCGCCACTTCGCCTAAATCTGCTTCGTCAAAATTCAAACTAAATTCACCTTTGCCTTTTTTTCCCGTCGCATTTTGTGCGGCTTGTTCGGTCGCCGCTGGCAACGCCGTCGCGTAATCGGTGCTGGGATATAACTCACTTTTGGGTTTAGGTGTGTCATTCGACGCAGCTTTATTTTGCGCTGGCGGAATCGGTTCAATTGCCGTGGATGGATTCAACGGTAATTTTGATCGTTGCGTGGTCAATAATTCACAGCTGGATAACATCAAACAAGTGAAAATGGCAGTGGCTAGAACGGTTAGTTTTGGAGTTGAGTTCATGTGTCTTTAGGTATTTTTTAGCATTTATGGATTTTCAGGGTTCACGTCTTCTACCGTGGCTGATTCTGTTTCGATATTTTGTGGCGCATTTTGCACGGCTTCAGGCGGTGTATTATTTAACTGCATTTCTTGTGCAGTTGTTACAGGAACAGGTTTTTGTGGTGGTGGCGGCGCAGCACGATTATTGGCAGTCATCGCCACGGGAATAGGCAATTTCGGTTTCATTTTGCGTAATGGCAACGTTTTGATTTCGCCCGATTGCATCAATACCACATGATCGGTGTGAATTTCGCTCACTTTCCAACCGTCTAATTCTTCGTTATATTTTATTTTACGATGATTATCCTTTTCCACTTTCGCGTTCGTGCGACTAAAGAACGCCGTTACCCCTTTTGGTGAAGTGAAAATACCGGTCAATTCCCAGACAAACACATCAACTTTTTTCACCGCTGCCACCGGCACGCTTTCTGGCACCGGTTCATTTACGGGTTTGCGCCCTTTGATAAACAACGGACGCTCGACTAAATCGCTGTAACTGTCTTCGCTGGGTTCGGTCAAATCAAAACTCGGCGGCGGTTCGTCAGACTCAGAATTTAGAATTTGCGCGGGTGTTGCCGCTGGAATTTCGGTCGCTGACATCCATTCCACCGCTAATACGCCCACAAATAACGTGTTCAGCGCAATCAAAACAAAAAGTGTCGGACGATTCATGCGGCGGGTTTTTTCATAAAACTAATGGCTTGGAAATTCACGCTCAATTCATTACTGGGGTCAATTTGATGGGTGACTTTATTTCGCACACCGCGCATCGGGCGAATGTCGATTTGTTCAACTACCACCAGCGGCGTAGCGGTTTCAATTTTGTGCAACACGGCGCGTAACACTTCGCTATTTCCCGTCATGCGAACGTTAATCGGAATACGATTGAAATTATTTTTCGTCACCACCGGCAAACCTTGTGTGCTGCTCAATTGTCCGCCCGCTTCCACAATCGCTTGTTTAATCATTTCCTGTAATTCTGCCGACGCTAACGCGCTGGTGTTTTGGGTGCTTAAATAATTTTCGTCGGCAAATTGTGCTTTCAGCGATTCCATTTCGTCAATTACGCTTTGTTTACGCGCCAAAATTCGCTCATATTGTTCAAGGCGAAAACCCAGCGTATTTCGTTCGTCATGCAACGCCAAACCCTGATTGATTAACGGCAAAATAATAATGAAACTTATAAAACTCATTACCACTAACAGTAAGCCCACCGCGAGCCATCGCTCATTTTGATTATTCTTCAGTACCATTTTCAGTCGCCACTTCTTCGGTTGTCGAGATTTCAGGATTTAGGTTTTCAACTGTCGTTTCTGTTGGCGTGTCGTGGTTCGATTCGCTGACTGGTGCGGCAGTTTTTTCCGTGGTCGCGTCACTGTTTTCAGTCGTTATATTTGCTGGTTTAGTGATTTCAGCCGAAATTTGAAACCGTTCCATGCCGCTGGCTTTGTCTTGTGTCACCGGCGAGGCAAAATTGGCTTTGGCAAAATACTCGGACGCTTCTAAATCAGCAAGCAAAATAGATGCCGTCGGGGATTCACCTTGCAATTGCAATTGTCCTTCGCTGTATTGCAAATACGCCAGCCAACTGTCGTCTTTCATTAACCGACTGATTTCGTTGAGAATGGCGATAACGTTGGGCGTGGCGATTTTTTCGTTAATGAGCAACTGATTTTCCTCGCGCAACGTATCCATATCCGCTTGCAACGTTTTGACCGCTTTCACCTCTTTGTCGATTTTAGCGATTTTGGTTTGCAAAACTTCCACCGCCTGATATTCCAACCACACCGGCAACGCCAAACTGCTTACGCTCAACATCGCCAATAACGTCAATAATCCAGCAATAATGCGGCGTGGTGTGTTGGCAATTTTCGGCTGCAAATGGGCGGGCAAAAGATTATAAGTCGAATGCAATTGCTGCAAATCATTCGGGCAATTTTCAACATCGACATAGTGCAAAGACATTCCCAACGTTTTGCAATCGGCATAAAGCGTTTCGAGTAACGGACGGGGCGCGAGTAATAATTGAACAATCAGTTGCGCGGCTTCGGTATCGATACGTTCAACGCGCGTGGCAAAATAAACTTGATCCGCTTTAAATGGACTGTAACGATCCAATTCATAACTGACAACTTGCGACACATTGGCTTGCGCGGCGAGTGGTAAATTTAACGTTTTGCTCAGAGCCTGGTGATGAGATAAACGCAAAATGAACATCGCATTTTTAAAACGGTCGTGGTGAATTAAATTTTTAACGGTTTCTGCGCCCGAAATATCACGCGCCACTGTCGTCAGAAATTCCTGTTGCCCGTTAATTTCATAATTTAATTCAAATTGTTCATCTTTTGAACAAACAATAATGGCACCGCGTGGCGCGTGGAAAAATTGGCGAATTTTTGCGGGAATTAAAAACGCTAATTCCCGTCCCCACCAACGCAGAAAAGGCTTGAGTTCGATTTTAACGTTTTTGTTCAGGTTCAACATAATGGGCAACAAGTAAGGTATTCATAGTTTCAGAAAAAAGTGAAGGCGCGTCGGTTTGATTTTGCCACGTTAAAATTTGAAAAGGTAAATTGTTTGCGCCGTCGATTTTTTCCATGACCACTTGAACAGCGGCTCGCGCGTCATTCTCTAAAATCGCTTCGACCACCACCGTCACCACTGAAATTTCTGGCGCAACTTCCGCTTCCGTCGTGGCTTCAACATCTTGCGACATCGCTTGCGTAGCGTTTTCAATGCGCGGTAATTTTGGCGGCGGCGCGTGATTCAAAATCGCTTGCTGCCGCGCTAGAAAATACGCATCCAATAAATTTGTATCGATTTCTGGCAATATATTCAACACGTCGCGAGTCGCTAAATTAAATTCCACCTCGGTTTGTCCCGCCGCATAAACGGTGAAAATCGGTTGCATCCACGCAAACACATTCATGGTCATGCCGCGCACCATTTGCAACTCTTCCAACGACCGAAACGGTTTATTGCGTGGCGCGTAATTCAATTTGGCGGTGTGATATTCGGGTTTTTCAGCTCCAAAAGGACGCGTATTTTCATCATCGTCGCGCCAATCCAAAATTGCATTTTCTAACTCAATTTGCGCCTTTGTTTCGAGTGGCGCGTGCAAAAATACTTGATGCAAAAACGGCGCGGTCACGCTGTTAATATCGATTTTCCCCGTTTCAGAAAGTAGCCGAATTCGCATTGTGGCATTTTCCGTTTCGATTTCGTAAATGCTCCCGTCCACGCGCCACCGTTTAGTTTCGTCTTCGTGTAACATCATCGCTTGCGCCAACGCAATTCCGGCTTGCGCTTGAGCATTCGCTTCCGCGTTCGCTTTAATCGTCATCACGCCCGCCGATTCACGCCGCATGGTTTTGGTAAAACTGCCCGCCATCAACATTAAAATACTCAACACCCACAACACCAAAATCAGCGCAACGCCGCGTTGTTTCATTGGGCAACATCCTCAACATCTTCGGTCGGCACGCTTTCTAAATCGGCGTTGCTGTAGCTACTATCGACATTGAGCGCGACAATCATTTCAGGCAAATAACGTCCGTCGTCGAGTTCGAGCAAAATTCTGACTAATCGCGGTTGCTGTTCTTTGTTGAGCCATTCGTTGTGCCACATAAATTCGCCGGTTTCATCATTCAAACCAAAATAGGCTAATTCAAAATTCTGCACGCCGCGCACTAATTCCACGTCGTCCTGAAACCATTCCGCGCCTTCGGCTAATGGAAAAAAAGGCGTGAGCGTGACGCTGATAAAACGTTGTTTGTCTTTTTCTTTCAGTTCTAACAAAAACAATTGCAAACCGGCGCGTTCCGCACTGGCTGGAAAGGCAGCGACAAATTGCAGCGTTTCTTTTTTACCTTGAAATGAAAATAGGCGATCTTTTTCGGGGTCAAAATCGTTCCATTGCGGCGTAGCGTGGGCGAGATGATGATTAAAAAACTGTTGCACGACGGCGATTTCGTTCACGTCCGTAATTTTCTTTTCGCCTTGTTCCCAACTTTTCGCGCCAATCGTCAAACTGCTAAACAATAAAACCACCATCAAACTCAATAATGTCATCCCAATCAGCACTTCAATGAGCGTAAAACCGTGCGATTTATTCAACTTTTGCCGCCAACTTCATGGTGCTTAATTCCAAAACTCGGTCGTCGGTTTTATCGTCATCGCCCCACCAAACCTGCACATTCACGTTAAATAAATCAACCGGCAAACCGCGCAAATCTAATTCTGGCGACACAAATGTTTGCGGATTAACGCGCACGCGCCAATGATAAAATTCGTTTTCCACGCCAATATTTTCGCTGATTTTTAACGGCGTTTCCACGCCCGTTTTCGCCATTAAATTCGACGCAATTTGGGCGGCGGTAGTGTAATTGTCGGCAACTTGCGCGGTGATGATTCCGCTCGAAAATATTTTTAATAAAATGCCCAACGACACTGCCAAAATCGAAAACGAAATCAGCATTTCCAATAACGAAAAACCGCGTTGTTTATTCGGCAAGCGTGACATGACCAGTTAGCCAATTGATGTTAATTTCTTGAACGTGAGATTTTTTTTCTAACGTGATTCGCCCGCCAATTGACGAACCGTCGGGGAAAAATCGCAGTTGTGCCACGCCGTCGTGGAGTTCGTCTTTGGCGGTGTTGATGGTGACATCGATATTTTCGGGGAGCGTGTAAATTTTATCTTGTCCCGTCAATGAATAACTGTTGTTGCTGAGATTGAAATCAAGCGTTGCGGAGGCGTGCGATAACATCGCTTGTGAACGAACATAACGCAAACCCGACGTTAAATCGCGAGCGGCGGCTTTTAATGCCATCGCATCATTGCCAGACGAAAAATTCACCGCCACCGCACTATAACCTAAAGCCACAATTGCCAAAACTACAATCAGTTCAAGCAGCGTAAAACCTGCGTTCGAGCGCATTTAATCCCAATTATTGATGTCTTGATCTTCGCCTTCGCCGCCTTCTTTATCGTCTGCGCCGTAAGTGAATAAATCAAATTTTCCATGCGCTCCGGGTGACGCATAATGGTATTCATTTTGCCACGGATCCGCCGGCGTTTTCGCTTTTCTCAAATACGGGCCATTCCACCGTTTTGAACCTTCGGGAGCTTCGATTAACGCTTGCAAACCTTGGTCGCTGGTCGGATATTTGCCCATGTCTAATTTGTACATATCGAGCGCGGCAGAAAAATCTTCGACTTGTACTTTTGCGGCTTTGGTTTTGGATTCGCCCAAATGTTTCATCACTTGCGGCCCGACGATGCCCGCTAACATCGCAATAATTCCCAAAACAACGAGTAATTCTAAAAGGGTAAAACCGGATTGTGTTTTTGATTTCATAATAATTACTCAAATATAGCCGCTACAATTTCAAACATCGCTACGATAACGGCAACAATAGCTACAAAAATTACTTTAATTATTTTCATAACTGTTTATTAAACCTCAGACTTTTGCGGATGTTGACGCGCGTTGACGTTGAGTAATTTATTCAGCGCGTTGATATACGCTTTCGCCGAGGCAATTACAATATCAGTATCCGCGCCCAAACCATTCACAATACGCCCCGCTTTTTCTAAACGCACACTGACTTCGCCTTGCGCGTCGGTGCCATTCGTCACGTTATTCACCGAATAAACTTCTAACGACGCATTCGATTGTACCAATTTTTCAATCGCTTTCAACGTCGCATCGACCACGCCGCCGCCTGTTGAATTGCCGGTCAATTCTTGATTATTTAATCGTAGCGTAACCACCGCATTCGGCACTTCGCCCGTTTCGGAACAGACTTTTAACGCAATCAATTTAATGTGTTCGTCTTCCGTTTCCAATGTGGTTTCAGAAATCAGCGTTTGCAAATCTTCGTCGAAAATTTCGTGTTTTTTGTCGGCTAATTGTTTGAATCGGGCAAAGGCATCGTTTAATTCGGCTTCACTTTCAAACTCAAATCCTAATTCGCTAATCCGACTTTTGAACGCATTTCGTCCCGAATGTTTGCCCAAAACCATGCGATTTGCTGACCAGCCAACATCCTCCGCTCGCATAATTTCGTAGGTTTCGCGGCTTTTCAAAATACCATCTTGATGAATTCCCGCTTCATGCGCGAACGCATTGGCACCGACAATTGCTTTATTAGGTTGCACTGGAAAACCGGTAATCGACGATACCAATTTTGAACAAGTCAGAATTTCGCGGGTATCAATGCGGGTTTGGCAATCAAACACATCGTGGCGCGTGCGAACTGCCATCACAACTTCTTCAAGTGACGCATTCCCTGCGCGTTCGCCCAAACCGTTAATCGTGCATTCCACTTGACGTGCGCCATTCATCACCGCTGAAAGTGAATTCGCCACCGCTAGCCCTAAATCGTTGTGACAATGCACCGAAAAAATCGCTTTATCCGAATTCGGAATCCGTTCAATCAAATTTTTAATCGTCGCGCCAAATTGTTGCGGAATACTGTAACCGACCGTGTCGGGAATGTTCAACGTGGTCGCGCCGGCATCAATCACGGCTTCCAAAATACGACACAAAAAATCTTCGTCCGAACGCCCAGCATCTTCAGGCGAAAATTCTACATCGTCGGTATATTGTCGCGCTCGTTTTACGGCTTTGACTGCGTGTTCAATCACTTGCTCCGGCGACATATTCAACTTCATCGTCATGTGAATCGGCGACGTGGCAATAAATGTGTGAATGCGCGACTGTTTCGCGCCTTTCAACGCTTCACCGGCGCGGTCAATATCTTTGTCCAACGCCCGCGCCAATCCACACACAATGCTGTCTTTAATAACATTCGCGACCGCTTGCACCGCTTCAAAATCGCCGATACTTGCCGCAGGAAAACCTGCTTCGATTACGTTTACTTTCAAACGTTCCAACGCGCGAGCAATTCTAATTTTTTCGTCACGAGTCATCGACGCGCCCGGGCTTTGTTCACCGTCACGCAGCGTGGTATCAAATATAATCAGTTGGTCTTTCATAGTATTTCTTAAATTCAAAATAGGTTAAAAATTAGCTTTTGCGTGCCTGTAATTTTTTACGACGCATAATCAACGTGACCGTGACGAAAGGTCCTGAAATGGCGTAGCCCAAAAACAGCAAAAATAACATGGTTTGTGGTTGCGCCATCACAAAAGCAATGCTCAACATGACCGCGATGGCTACGAAAAATGGCACTTTGCCTTTCAAATCTATTTCTTTAAAACTCGAATAGCGGAAGTTACTCACCATCAACAAACCCGTGCAAATCGTTAAGATGAGCGCGAGATATTTTATCGAATCAACGCTCCAACCGTGTTCTAAACACAACCAAACAAATCCCGCCAAAATGGCTGCCGCTGCTGGACTGGGCAAACCTTGAAAATAACGTTTATCGGCAGAAGTCAGTTGCGTATTAAATCGCGCTAATCGTAACGCGCCCCCCGCCGTGTGAACGAATGCCGCGAATAATCCAACTTTGCCCAACGTTGAAAATGCCCACAAATACATCACCAATGCGGGCGCAACGCCGAACGAAACCATGTCCGATAAGCTGTCATATTGTGCGCCGAATTCGCTTTGAGTATTGGTCATACGCGCCACTCGTCCGTCTAAACCATCCAAAATCATGGCAACAAAAATCGCTGCCACAGAAATGTCGTAGTGTTGATTCATAGCGGAAGTAATCGCGTAAAAACCCGAAAATAACGCGCCGGTAGTGAATAAGTTAGGAAGTAAATAAATGCCGCGACGGCGAATAGTAGATTTTTCAAATGTCATAAAATTTAGGGATTCCAGTGTGAAACTGCGCGAATTATACACGATTCGAGTTTGGCGGGTGGTGTCTTAAAGGAATGTAAAATTGCGACCGCAAAAATAAAAAAACCGCCTTTTGACTATTTCAAAGAGGCGGTTTTAAAAAATATCCAAATCTGTTCGGGTGAATAACAGTCGCCCTGCTTTCATTAAATTACGGTCAAAATGGGAAATAATAATCTAAACGTTGTGCCTGGATTCGGTGCCGTCATAGTTGAATCCACCAAAATATGCCCTTGTGAACGATGCACAATGCCGTTTACGATGGATAATCCCAACCCCGTTCCTTCGCCCTGTTCTTTGGTGGTAAAAAATGGATCAAACATTCGACTAATCACGTCAGGTTCAATTCCCGACCCATTATCGGTCACGCTTAATTCAATAAAATTGCCTGAAATTTTTCCCGCACAAGCGACACAATAGGGTCTCACGTTACGGACTATTTGCAATGAGATGACAATAATTCCACCACATTCTTTCATGGCATCGCGGGCATTTATTACTAATTCGGTGAGAATTTGGCGTAAATCCATTACGTCTATTTGAATATTTGCCGCACACTCTAACTTCGTTTGAATTTCAATTTCGCTGGTCAACGCAGGACGCAACATCACTAATACTTCGTCTATTACTTCAACCGTTGGTTTTACATCTATTTTAAATTTTACGGTGTCTTGGCGACAATAAGTCAGCATTTTGCCAATCAACTCGGTCGCGCGTTTACCTGCTACATCGATTTGTTTGGTGTTACTTTCAAGTTCAGCTTTTAAACTTTCGTCGATTATATTATCGCTGACATCTTGATTCATTTCGTTATAACCTAATACGCAGCCTAAGATATTATTAAAATAATGGGCAATACCCGAAGTCAGCCGTGAAATGCTTTCTAGCTTTTGCATGTGATTTAGTTGCTCATTCAAAATTCTATTTTTGTGATGAGTCTGCGTCAATTTAAGCACACGTTTTTCCGTTTCAATGGCTTGCAAAATAAGCTCTTCGTTCACCGCCAAAAACTTTTCATTAACCGCTGAAATTCTCTTGTGCGTGATAATAAGCTCAGTAATGCGCTGATTTTTTTCATTGTTTTGAATATTTAGCTCTTGGTTTGTAATGCTGAGTACCGAAATGAGCTGTATTTTTTCGTATAGCTGCTGATTGACGCGCTTGAGTTCACGCTTAAATTTATGCTTAAATTTGGCACGGACAACACGATTCTTGATAAGTAATCGCACAACTTTGTTGTTGGATTGCCTGATTGCTTTGCTTACTTGTTCGTTAACCATAATCTTTCCGCCTTTAATTCAGGTTTTGTTGCAAGTGGCGCAAATTTTACGTTTAATTCTTTGCAGTTGTGTTACAGCGATTGTGTATTTGTGTTACAGCGATTGTGGAATTTCGCATGCCGTTCAATGGCGTAATACTGACTGCCAACTTGTAAGATTCCAAACAACTCGTCTTGTCGTATTTCAAACAATTTAGCAGAATTTTAAATTTAATTTGTTTAAATTCAATTGATTATCAACAACCACGTCACGATTACGATTAACTGCGTTGACCACAAAATCGGCGCGAAAATTTATCCGTGGATTTTCTGGAAAAATAAACGCATCAAAGGCGAAAAAGCCGCCAAAATCCTGATCGAACAACAGCAAAAAGGCTTGGAAATGCTGGTGGCGAAAGGCATTTTAGTCAAAGTGAAAATAGAAAAACGTAAAGTGATTCATCAAGCGATTGAAGTCGAAATGAACCGCAAACGCGCCGCAAAATTCGAAGTGAAAGCTGAGTGCGTGTTTTAAAAGTATCAAAATCCGTGAGCCAACCGTCCAAGCATCAGAAACGTGGTTGCCAGAAATATCGCTGGCAACCTTGCTGCTGACTTTTTGGTTAATTCAGTTTGAAACCGCTGATTACAGGCAAGATTTAGTGCCGAGAATTGGCGCATTTGTTTTGAATACCGCAAACACACGCATTCCTTTTTCTAAACCTAAATCGTGCAAACTTTGTTTTGTAATCGTGGCAATCAGCATTTCACCACCAGCAAATAAAAGCGTCACTTCGGCATAAATAAGGTCTTGTTCAATTTGAATCACCTGACACGCCAGGTAATTCCGCGCTGAAAATTGTTTGGGATTATCAATCGTCGCCAACATAATTTCTGAACTATTCAACAGTAAAAGCACATCCGAATTGAGCGTTAAACCTAATTCTTGAGCATCAGACAAACTAATTGTGGTGATAATTTGCTCGTTACCTTTTAGCTTAATGGTAATTTCAGCACTGACACTGCCGAGCAAAATACTAATCACGGTGCCAAAAAGTTGATTTCTCGCGCTGGTTTTCACAACAAGACGTTGAAAAAGCAAAACCGTATCAGGATTAGTCGCCAGATTTTGGTTGAGTTGTTTCAAAAAAAGTTGATGTGCGCTTTGCAATTCATCAAAAAGACGAATCAAGGCGTGTCCCGCATCGGTTAGAACCGTTCCGCCACCTTTTGTGCCGCCGATTGCGGTGGTGACTAAGGTTTTGGGTGAGCTGTTATTCGCTCTTTCGATAATTTGCCACGCGCCTTTGTAGCTTAACCCGACTTGTTTAGCGGCTTGATTGAGTGAACCACTTTGATTGATGGCTTTGAGTAATTCGATAATCCGACTGTCCAAAATGCCTGCAAGCTGTAAATTACCTGTCACCCAAAGCGGCGAAATATCGTTATTTTGTGTGTGCGTTGTCATGGTCTTATCCTAAAAATCAAGTCGCTATTTACTTTAATACATAGCGAAGTATAATGCACCCGAAAGCGGTAATCATACAAGTTATCGCTTTTTAACCTTTGTGTATTTATTTTTGGAGAATTATTATGAAAATCAGTGCAAGAAATCAGTTTAAAGGCGTGGTTTGTGGTGTGACCGTTGGCGTGGTGAATGTTGAAGTGCAAGTACGTTTAAACGGTGGTGAAGTTATTGTTGCTTCTATCACGAAGGAATCGGCAGACGTATTAGAAATCAAAGAAGGAATTGAAGTGATTGCGTTGGTGAAAGCCCCGCAAATTATCATCGCGACCGATTTAGGCGGTTACAGATTATCAGCACGAAATCAATTGCAAGGCACCGTCACAAAAATAATTCACGGTGCAGTTAATTCTGAAATTGATATTACATTAAGTGGCGGCGACCTCGTTGCCGCCACCGTGACAAATGACAGTGTTGATACGTTAGGTTTGAACGAAGGACAAGCTGCTACGGCAATTTTTAAAGCTGGTTCTGTTATTTTAGCTGTCGGTTAATAGGATTCTCGCCATGAATGCACAAAAAATTTCGGTCCATTATTTTCTTCATGGCGAGTTTTACGCCAAAAATCTCGATATGTTAAAGGAGGTTTATTATGATTTTTAAAACACTGAAACCGTTATTTTTAGTTGGTTTGCTTTTAATCGCCCCAACCAGTTTTGCCGCTGCAACGCTCGTGGCGGTCGCGTCGAATTTCACCAAACCGATGACCGAAATTGCCGCTGAATTTGAAAAATCGACAGGTCACACTGCACAATTATCGTTTGGTTCATCGGGAAAATTTGTGTCGCAAGTTGAAAATGGCGCACCGTTTGAAGTATTTTTAGCGGCAGATGAAAAAGCTCCGCTCAAATTAGAACAAAGCGGTTTTGCGGTGGCAAAAAGTCGTTTCACTTATGCGCTGGGGAAATTGGTTTTATGGTCAAGTGCGGCAAATTACGTCGATGATAAAGGTGAAATTTTAGCAAAATACGGTTTTCAACATATCGCGTTAGCTGACCCAAAACTTGCACCGTATGGCGCGGCGGCAATCGACGTTTTGAAAAATAAAAACCTGCTCGATAAATTACAACCACTTTTTGTACTCGGTGAAAACATCTCGCAAACGTACCAATTTATCAGCACAGGCAATGCCGAATTAGGTTTTGTGGCAATGTCTCAAGTCAGCGAAAACGGCAAAATCACCAGCGGTTCAGGTTGGATTGTGCCGCAAGCTCTTTACGCGCCAATTAAACAAGATGCTGTTTTATTAACATTGGGCGCAGAAAATCCAGCGGCAAAAGCGTTGCTTGATTATTTGAAATCAGCACCAGCAAAAGCCATTATTCAAAAATACGGCTACGATTTACCGAAATAATTATGCTCACATCCGCCGATTTCGCCACGCTGATATTGACGTTCAAAGTCGCCAGCCTCGCCACGATTTTTATGTTGCTATTCGGCACACCGTTGGCGTGGTGGTTGGCGCGAACTCGTTCAAAATGGCGGGGCATTATCAACACTTTCGTGGCTTTGCCGCTCGTTTTACCGCCAACGGTTTTAGGATTTTATTTGCTCGTTTTATTGGGTAAAAACGGCGTTGTCGGCGAATTCACAACGTGGCTCGGAATCGGCACATTGCCTTTTACTTTTGCAGGTTTGGTCGTCGCGTCGGTTTTATATTCGATGCCATTCGTGGTGCAACCGTTGCAAACCGCGTTTTCAAACATTGGCGAACAACCTTTAGAAGCCGCCGCCACGTTACGCGCCAGTCCAATCGATACGTTTTTTAGCGTGGTTTTGCCGCTATCGAAATCAGGTTTTTTAACCGCCACGATTTTAGGTTTCGCGCATACGGTCGGTGAATTTGGCGTGGTGCTAATGGTTGGTGGCAACATTCCCGACAAAACGCGCGTCGTCTCCGTGCAGATTTATAACCACGTCGAAGCCTTAGAATACAGCCAAGCGCATTGGCTCGCTGGTGGATTACTCGCATTTTCGTTCACCGTTTTGTTGATTCTTTACACCGTTTTGAAAACCACGCCCCACGTCAAATGAACCACGCATTAAATAAATTTATTACCGCTCGTTTCAAACTCGATTATGACGAATTTCACTTGTCGGTGAATTTATCTTTGCCGAATTCAGGCGTGACGGTTTTATTTGGGCATTCGGGTTCTGGCAAAACGACGTTGTTGCGTTGCATTGCCGGCTTGCAACAAGCGCAACAAAGTTATTTAGAAATCAACGGCAGCGTTTGGGATGACAGCGATGTCGGTATATTTTTGCCAACGCACAAACGTCCGCTCGGTTATGTGTTTCAAGACGCGAATTTGTTTTCACATTTGACCGTGCGTGAAAATTTGAATTTTGGTTTGAAGCGCATTAAAGCACATCCCCCCCGCCCCTCTTCAAAAGGGGGAGATTTTCAACGCATCGTTAATCTTTTGGGCATTGAACACTTGCTGGACAGAATGCCGGAGCGTTTGTCAGGTGGTGAAAAACAGCGTGTCGCCATTGCCCGCGCGTTGGTTTTGAATCTCGAAATTTTGTTGATGGACGAGCCGCTTGCGTCGCTCGATACCAAACGTAAACAAGAAATTCTGCCGTTTCTAAGTCGTTTGAATCAGGAATTAAATATCCCTGTTTTGTACGTCACGCATTCTCATCAAGAAGTCGCACAATTGGCAGATTATTTGGTAGTTTTGGAAGCAGGAAAAGTGCAGGCTTCGGGTTCATTATCAGAAACATTGAGCCGTTTGGATTTACCACTTTCACAAGACCGCGAAGCCACAACTGTTTGGAACGTGACAATCGCCGAACACGAAACGGATTTTCATTTAACGCGCGTGGCGTTTGATGGCGGTTCGTTAAGTTTGCCTGCGATTGAGGCGAAAATCGGAACGCCGTTGCGGATTCAAATTTATGCACGGGATGTCAGTATTGTGTTAGAAATTCCTCGCGCCACCAGCATTCTCAACGTTTTGCCGGCAACGATTATCGATATTGTTGATGGCGAAAGTGGGCAAACGATTGTGCGTTTGAAGGTCGGCAATCAACCGCTATTAGCACACATCACGCGCAAATCAGCCGTCATTTTAAATCTAAAAATTGGCAAAGCAGTTTTTGTGCAAATCAAAGGAATGTCAATTTTGAATTAGCGCAATTATGTTGTTAGTCCGTTAAAAATTCTGTTGCCTCGTTAGTGCAAATCAGGTTTTTAGCGTTCGCATTAAATTTTTTCACCCCCAAAACCAACTCGCATGTGCTTTGCGCTGGCGGGTTTTTTATTGTTTTAAATTCTCTGAAGTTTATCGAATTTATTGAACATTTTGACGTTATGATTCCACACCACGCGCACGAGAAATAATACTTGGCACATCATTTTGAACTCGATTTGTTCTTAATTAAACCATTACAGCTTGATTTCACTCTAAAAAGTCGATCACGGCGTTTATCACTATTTTAGATACCACTATCACATAATACCGTTTCACACGTTGTATCATTTTCTTTAAAATTCTTGACGACAAAGACGGATGCTGAGTTTTTATCCGTATTCATTCTCTAGTTTCATTTTAGAAAGGCTTATATGAAAACAACTACCACGCTTGGTTTTGCTATCTCCCTTTTATTAGGTTCGCAATCTACTTACGCATTAACGCCTTGGACTGACGGCGCACCCGAAATTACCATTTATACATCAGGCGGTGCTGCACAAGATAAAGCATACGGTGAAGTGGTGAAAAAAACACTTGCAGCGGCGAACAGTGTGGATGTTTTTGATGACGTAAATCCTAAATCTGGCAATGTAGGTTCTCGTTGGTCAGCGTACTATTTTGTGGGAAATGACAATTTAGGCGCAGGATTGGCAGGCAAAAAAATTCTATTGGAAAAACGTATTTATGGTGCAGCGGGTTATGGCGTTGTGCCTTTAGTTGCCAGCATTCCACTTGAACATCTCAACATTTCTAGTGCAAAATCCACCGACTGGGTAGCGAATAATAAAGGTGCGTGGAAAGCTGACATTACCAGTGCTAACGGCAGTAAGTATTTAGCGAAACGTCAATCTGACGGCGGTTTTCTAGGTGTCGATACGAACAGCCTATTGAAACCTGGAACGGAAAACTTTCCAACACCGGTTAATGAAATTCTCACTGGCAAACCGGAACCTAAATGGCCTACCAATCTGACCGCTATACCGGTAAAAGGAAAGTCCTTTACGAGCGTTGCCACCGGCGGATTAGTTTATGGCGTGGGCGTGACCGAAGATTTATATAAAGTTTTACAGGTCGCTCAAAAAAGAGCCGGCACATTGTCAAGCACGGCGGTAGTGGGTAATTACGCTGAAAAAGATTTACCGAACCTGAGTCGTAATGTGGTGGGTTCATTTTTAGCCGGAAAAGTAGGCAATTGGGAACAAATCAAAATTGTCGATAAAACCGACGGCGACAAAGTAAAAACACTGTTAGATTCTAGCATTCTTGCCGAAGCGGGTGTAATTGCACCTTATCAAGAATCAACATCGGGAAGTCATTTAACGCCGGTGGCTGTGGGCAGACGAAACAACGGTGCAGCGGTTGGCGCGGTGGCTTACGCTAAATTCTTAAATTACCCCGGTACACCAAACTCGATTGCGCCAGCCAGCGCAACGCCTAATAAACCGACCGATGAAGATGCTTCTTTGCCTATCGTCAAATCACCAACGGGTACCTCTGATACGGGTAATTTGTTAATTGATTGGCAAAATGGTACCAACGTAACGGGCTACAACAATGTGGTAGATGGTGCCGGTTTTGCTAAACGTTGGGGAATTGCCATCAACAGTGCTGATCGTAACAATGCGGTTAAAGCCGATGGAACAGGTGGCGATCCTTGGCGATATATTAAAATCGACGGTTACGCGCCAACTTTGGAAAACGTCGCCGCTGGGGTTTATCCCATTTGGGCAGAAGGTTCCATTCTTTACCGTACCACAAATACCTCTGATAAAGATTGGGCATCCAAAGCAAAATTGTTAAAAACATTAGCCGACGATTTGGGCAGCCCGACCGTGGCGAATGTTGTCAATACGACTCAGCCTTGGGGTAAAACTGGCATTTTTGCCACCACCGCTGATCCGCGTGGTTTCGTTTCGGCTGTTCCCTTCGATACCAGCAATCCTGTTGTGCCTTTTACCCATTTAGGCAGTGATGGCACGGTACATTTGGAAACCGTACCAGTTGCGGATTCAAATGCTAAAGGTGGTTTAGAGCTTCAATTGAAATAACTTTACAGTTCAAAGGACAACGAAAACGCAATGCAAAACGCAAAACGTTCCTCGTTTGCTCTGTTTTCAACAGCAATAACACAAGTCATGACGCATAAGGTAAAAGGTTTTTACAACCTATTGCCTTATGCTGTTTTGTTTTGTGCTACACCGTTGTGGGCGCAAGAAGCAAATAATCAAGAAAATGTCGCCGTTGCTGCTCAAGCGCAACCAGGATTCGATTTGTTTGAATTACAGGTTGACGGCAATACCGTGTTAGACAGCGCGTTAATCGAAAAAACACTTTATCCTTTTTTAGGAAAAGGAAAATCGGTGGACGACGTTGAAAAAGCACGTCAAACCTTAGAAGCATTTTATAAAGACAAAGGTTATCCAACCGTTTTAGTGGAAATTCCAGAACAAGATGTGGTCGAAGGATTAGTGCGTTTGCAAGTGGTTGAAGGTTCGGTCGAACGTTTGAAAGTCACCGGTTCTCGCTATTTTTATTTAGGAAAAATCACCGAAAAAGTTCCCGCGCTTGCCGCTGGACAAGTGCCTTATATGCCAGCGGTACAAGAACAAATCAACGCATTAAGCAAAGAATCTCCCGACAGACAAGTTACGCCGGTATTTCGCGCCGGTTCTACACCAGGAAAAACAGAAATTGAATTGCGCGTAAAAGATGAATTGCCGTTGCACGGTAGCGTTGAAATAAATGGACGAAATTCCGAACACACCAGTCGTTCTCGCATAATCAGTTCCATTCGTTACGATAATTTGTGGCAACGTTTTCACAGCGCGTCGCTGCAATATCAAGTTTCGCCTGAAAATCCAGATGAAGTTGACGTGTGGTCGGGAACGTATGTTTTACCAACGGGTTGGCGCGATTCACGTTTAGCACTTTATGGCATCGGCATTAGTTCAAATACGCAACTTGGCACCAGCGTTGGCGGTTTATCGGTGGTGGGTGCCGGTTCAATTTACGGAGCGCGTTTAATGTTGCCACTGGCGACATTTGAACGCTATTCGCACAGCGTCAATTTAGGTTTTGATTACAAAAACTTTTCGCAAGGTGTCAAAACAAAAGGTCAGGACACACAAAATACGCCGATTAGTTACGCGGGCTTTCAAGCGGGTTATGACGGAAATTGGCGTTTGGACGATTCTGTTACCTCGCTCAGTTCAGCCTTACATTTTTCGGTGCGCGGTTTAGGGAATGACACGCAAGAATTTACTCAAAAACGGGTCGGTGCAAAAGCGGATTATTTGTATTTAACCAGCGAGTTAAAACATTTACAGCAAATACCGTGGGATTTACGTTTAGCGGCGCGTTTATCTGGACAAATTTCAAATTCTCCGCTGATTAGCAACGAACAATTTTCAGCAGGCGGACAACAAAGCGTGCGCGGTTATTATCAAACTCAACAATTGGGTGATGACGGCGCGAATCTCTCTTTGGAATTACAAAGTCCGGCGTTACAACAGTGGGATTTTGCCCAAAATTTACGCGCTCATGTGTTTTTTGATTACGCCCATCTTTGGGTACAAAAACCGCTTGCGTCAAATCCGTCGTCTTATCAATTAGCCGGCACAGGCGTTGGGTTACGAATGGAATTGTTTAAGCATTTTGTCAGCGAATTAGATTGGTCATATCCGCTTTACAAACAAAGTACGGTAGATGTGGGCAATCAACGTATCGATTTTCGTTTTGCTTACGAGTTTTAATAGGAATTCGATATGGCTATTTTTTCTCAAAAACCATTAGTGTTGGCAATTCGGGCGTTAATCGGTTTCGCACTGGTTTCACCGCAAGTCAAAGCCGAATTACCGGTGCCAAGTGCGGCGGTAAATTTATCAATAAAACCCATTGAAATAGCGACGCAAGGACAAGCGACCGCTGCGATTTCAGGCAATAACATGACGATTCAACAAGGTTCCGATAAAGCCGTTTTGGATTGGCAAAAATTTAACGTCGGGGTTGAAAATAGCGTGAAATTTGAACAGCCGTCGAGCAGTTCAATTGCTTTAAATAACATTCATCAAGCCGATGCCAGCAAAATTATGGGAACGATTTCGGCAAACGGGCAAGTTTATTTGGTGAATCAAAACGGCTTTGTTTTTGGCAAAGATTCGCAAGTGAATGTGAATTCTTTAGTCGCGACCACCCTTGGAATCTCAAACGATATTTTTCAAAAAGGCATTACCAAAGCCTTTGATATTGACGGTTCCGCCGCATTGCAAGGTGCGGGCGATGTTGTTTTAAAAGATGATAAAGGCAATCCGCTCAAAGATGCGAGCGGTAATCTGGTCAAAATTCAAATTATTATCGCCAAAGGCGCAAGCATCAAAACCAATGCTCCAGGCGGTCGCGTTATTATTGCTGCGCCGAGTATTACCAATGAAGGCGATATTGAAACACCTGACGGACAAGCCATTCTTGCCGCGTCAAAAGACAAAGTGTATTTGCAAGAAGCGGGCGTTGACGATTCCACACGCGGTTTAGTCGTGGAAGTCGGCAAAGGCGGTGAAGTCAATAACGTTGGCAAAGTGCTTGCCGAACGTGGCAACGCCAGTTTATTAGGTTTTGCCGTCAATCAAAAAGGCATTGTATCAGCCACTACGTCGGTCAAACTGAATGGTTCCGTGCGTTTATTAGCCCACGAAGGTGTTCAAGACCGTTCAGGAACAGGCGGAAAATTATTACCGCAAAGCACGCTCCGAACCGAAGACGAAGGCGATGGTTTAGGAAAAAACGCGACCGTTAATTTAACTGAAAATAGCCGCACCAGTGTTGATTTAGCGACGGATAAAACTGAAACTGCTATCGATGCTCAAGCGCAAACTTCATCAACTATTGAAGTCAGTGGACACGATGTGGTTGTGCAAAATAACGCGACGATTGAAGCAAAATCAGGAAAAATTGACGTGACCGCCATCGACAATTTGACCGATTCAACACAAAAAGGCACTGCTCGCATTTATTTAGAATCAGGCAGTCATGTTGACGTTTCCGGGGTGAAAGCCGTAACGCTTCCCGTTGAGCGAAATGTGGTAAAAGTAGAAATTCGTAAAAATGAATTGCGTGATGCACCGTTACAACGCGACGGTATTTTATATGGCAAAACTGTTGCCGTGGATGTGCGCGATGCCACGTTAAAACGTGATAGCGACGGCAAACTCACCAGCGCAGCCATTCCTGTCGCAGACATTAAAGGCGCGGTCGATAGAATTGAACGAAACATTGATGAACGCAGCACCGTTGGCGGCAAAATTACACTTAAATCCAGCGGCGATGTGATTGCGAAAACAAATAGCAATTTAGATTTTTCGGGCGGTTCGATTAACTATCAAGATGGCGTTGTCGAAACCACGCAATTAACATCAAATGGACAAGTTTTTTCAATCGCCAAAGCGGATTCAAATTTAAACTACGACGGCATCATCACCAACAAAGTCGCTACCTCCGGTTATGTGGAAGGCAAATCGGGCGGCGCGTTAGTTATCAATAGTTATGAATCGGTGCTGGATGGAAATTTGCACGGTGAAACGGTTTCAGGCGTTTATCAGCGCGACGTGGCAAACAAAGTCGCTGGAAGTTCGTTATCGTTAGATTTAAATAATAACAATTCGTTTGGCAAACAAGCGATCAATTTTGCGCCACAACCGAATGCGATTGTCATGAGTGCAAACGACGTTTTACCTCGAAAATCTAACGAAGATTTATCGCCGATGGATTTGCAATTATCAGCCGATACATTTCAAAAAGCTGGTATTTCAAACGTTGATATTAAAACCAATGGCGGAATCACCCTTGCAAAAGAGGCAGCCATTCATTTGCCCAATTACGGCAGTTTGAAAATTGCCGCGAAAGATGTCGATATTCAAGGTTCGATTATCGCGCCTTCTGGAAATGTGGATGTTCAACCGATAAAAATTGACGGAACTCGTTTGCCCAACGCCATTACATTAGGTGAATCAGCGGTAATTGATACGTCAGGGAAATGGATTAACGATGTCGCCGACAGTCAAAATGTTCAAACCTCCCGTGAATTGACGCTTGATGGCGGTTCAGTTTCATTGCAAAGCGAACAAGCAGATTTACGGTTAGCGACTGGAAGTCGAATTGATGTCAGCGGCGGCGCGGCGATTGACGTGAATAACAAAACAACCGTGGGCAAAGCGGGTGCGATTAACTTAGTGGCAACCAGTCACGACGCGGGCGGACAAGCTGCCAGTCTTGTATTACAAGGAAAATTAGAAGGTTGGGGCGTAACACAAGGCGGCTCTTTAAATTTAACCAGCAACGAAGTCATTATTGGTTCTGCCAGTAACGCACCTCAACATGCCGATTCAAAAGCCACGCCGCTGATTTTGAACCCTGATTTTTTCAGACAAAATGGGTTTTCAAATTACACCGTCAACGCTTATCTTCATGGTTTAACGGTTGCCGATACTGTTCAGCTCAAACCGCTACAGCAAAATATCCAATTGAACGGTGATGCCTTTACCAAACCGACTGGCTCGAATTTGCGTGATGTGGGTTCCGTTATTACGTTGCCAGATGCGTTGAGAAATTCGACTAATCTGACTTTGTCGCTGGCTCAACCGTTAGCGCAAACTCGCGCTGAAGTTTTAACGATAGGTGAAAATGCGCTGATTCAAGGTGACGCGCAAGCCACCATCAATTTAAATTCGGATACGTCGATTGTTCTCAACGGCACTATTGACGCGCCTGCGGGGAATATCAATTTAACCATCAACGCACCAACGGGCAGCGACACGGGTTTTTTTGATTCGCAAGGAATTTGGTTGAGTTCAGACAGTCGTTTGAGCGCAAAAGGAATTTTTAAACCCACGCTCAATCCGTTAAATTTAACCACTGGCGACGTATTAGCAGGCGGCAATATCGCACTAATCGCGAAACGTGGTTATATCGTGAGCCGAGAAAATTCGGCGATAGATGTTTCTGGCACCGCCAAAACGCTCGATTTTATTCAATCGAATAATTCAAATCCGCAATTAGTCAGTCAAACTATTTCGTCAACGGGCGGCACAATTACTTTAAAAGCTGGCGAAGGCATTATCGCGGACGGTAAATTTCAAGCAAAAGGCGGTGAAGGCGCGGCAGGTGGTTCATTAGTGGTTGAATTAAACAGCGGTTTACGCAGCAAACCCGATGTGCCAGTTAGCAGCGGTTTATTTCCTGATGATGAAAATAACGCACTGACTCACACCATCGAAATTACGAACACCATTACGCCAACGTTGTCGAACACCGTCAAACAAGGCGACGCGATTGCCTCTGAAATTTATAGCGGTCGCGCAGTCTTTAAAAATGAACAACTCAATTCAAGCATTGTTGCTTCGTTGGAATTGAAAACCGATGTTATTGGCGCAAATGGCGATTACGCGGGCGGCATCTTATTCAACGGCGATATAACGCTTAATGCCACGAAACAAATTCTGTTGGATTCGCCACAACTTCAAACGACAAAGGGCAACGTCACGTTGAACACGGCTTACGCGGCATTGGGTTCAACGCAAAGTCGTTTAGATTCAGATTTAGGCGACGGTACATTTTCAACAACACTCGCGCCACAAGCGGTAAATGGTTTGGGGCAATTTAATGTAGTCGCCAAAAATATCGATTTAATCGGCGGGTTAAGTTTCAAAAATTTTAACCAAGTCAATTTAAACAGCGCAGGCGATTTACGCACAACAGGCATTCGCGTTCGCTCGGACAGCAAAGATTATTTGGGCGAATTTAAACTCGACGGCAATTTAACACTGACGGCGGCGCAAATTTATCCCGCCACATTGAGCAATTATAAATTTTCCATTGCAGGTGAAAACGGCTCGGTCGTCATTAAAACCAACGGTTTACCAACCACGCCCGTTTATTCGGCGGCGGGAATTTTAACCATTGACGCGGCAAATATCACTCAAAGTGGCGTATTAAAAGCTCCGTTCGGCTCGTTAAATTTGAATGCGCGTAATTTTGTACGTTTAACCGATGGCAGCGTCACGTCTGTTTCGGGCGACGGTGTAACAGTGCCATTCGGTAAAGGTTCTGGTGGTTTAAATTGGCTGTATCCGTTTGATGCGAATGGCAGCGTTTCTTTAGTTGTCGAGTCTCCACCCGAAAAGCGTTTAACGCTCACAGGACGTGAAGTCGATTTACAAAAAGGCGCGAAAGTTAATCTCAACGGCGGCGGCGATTTAGTCGCTTACGAATTTATTACCGGCGCAGGCGGCACTCAAGATGTTTTGAATAATAATACAGCGGGCAATAAAAAATTTGCGGTGTTACCAGATTTAGGACACGCCTTAACGCCTTACGATCCGCTGGAATCAACCGATTCAAATATCAAAATGGGCGACAGCGTTTATTTAAATGCAGGTTCAGGACTTTCAGCGGGTTGGTACACGATATTGCCCGCGCATTATGCGTTATTGCCCGATGCGTATTTAGTGACTCCGTTAGCCAATACGCAAGATTGGTCGCCTACTCAAACGGCGAAAGATTTAGCCGGCACCACATTGGTTGCGGGTCGTTATGGCGATGCCAACGCGGGAATTCAAAATCCACGTTGGCAAGGTTTTTCGGTGCAATCAGGCAAAGTCGCGCGAACTTATTCGGAATACACCGATTATTTTGCCAACGATTTTTTTGCTGAAAAAGCCACTCAAGCCATCGCTGGCGCGTCCCAATTACCGCAAGATGCGGGCAGTTTAGCCATTGCCGCCCAAACAAAATTAACGTTAAACGCCGATTTATTTTCCTTGCCAGTCAATAATGGACGTGGCAGTTTTGTTGATGTGAGTGCAGACCATTTAGCGATTGTTGGGCGACGTGAAGACGTAACCGAAAACAAAGATGGCGAAACGGTGAGTTTATTTGTGGATGATTTAAATAAACTCAATGCGCCAAGTTTGTTATTGGGTGGAACTCGTAGCAAAAACAAAGACGGACAAGTTGTCACAGTAAATGCCCAAACCCTGACGATTGCGAGTGATGCAAAATTAACTGGCTCGGATATTATTTTGGCAGCAAAAGACACCTTAAAAGTGTCAGCGGGTGCCAAAATTCAAAGCGTTGGCAAAAACAATTCCGAACCCACCACATTACAAATTATCACCAACGCGCCTGCTTTCGATGAAATTGGCGAACCCTTATTGGACGCGAACGGAAAAGCAATCGTATCAAGCGACAGCGCATTTTTGCGATTATCTTCCGCCGGTCAAACTGAATTGATTCGCACCGGAAAAGTCACGGGTGAATCGGGCGTTTTGATTGTTGAAAAAGGCGCGACATTACAAGCCGATAACGCCATGTTGCTGGATTCGACCAAAGACACGGCATTTGCCGGCGATATTGTAATGAACGGCGGTTCACTCAGTTTAAACGCCAGCCGTATCAGTTTAGGAAACGCACCCGCCGGAACTGTGGGTTTGGTTTTATCGTCAACGGATTTCACCCTTGATGAATTGAAACTTAATAGCCGCAGCGACCTTGATATTTATGGCGCGGTGAACATGAACACTCAAAAATTATCCATCGATGCCGCTGCCATTCGGGGATTAAATAACGCCAATCAAACTGCCACGATTAGCGCGAAGAACATTATTTTGTCGAATCACGGAGCAACGGCTTCAGCCGACAGCAAAGGGTCGGGGTCGCTCGAATTAAAAGCCAAAAACATTCAGCTTGGCAGCGGTCAATATGCGATGAGCGGTTTTAATCAAGTCAAACTCGATGCGACAGAAACATTCAGCGGTTTAGGACAAATTTTTGAGGCGAAAACCGGAAATAGTCGTTTATCGGATGCGGGTAATTTGCGCGTGGCGGGTGATTTAATTGCCAATGCCAGCCGTTTTACAAGTGGCAATGGCGCAACCACAAACATTGATGCCACGGGACATAACGCCACATTCACTTCCTCTGTAATCGATGCTGCAATCGATAAAACGACCGCCGCAGGTTTAGGGGGTTTTTGGTCAATTACCGCCGATGCGATTAACAACGCCGGACGTTTTGATTTACCGTCAGGAACATTAAAACTTAACGCGCTCAACGGTGATATTTCATTAAACAGCGGCAGTTTAATGGATGTGAGCGGGCGTGAAATAGCATTTGATTCGGTGAGTAAATTTTCACCCGCAGGAAATATCGAATTGGTCGCGCCAAAAGGCAATGTCATATTAGCCGATAACGCTCAAATCAATTTGGCAGGATTATCGAGTAATTCAGGCACGTTAAACGTTGACGCGCCAATCGGTAAATTTATTTGGAATGGCACCGTTACGGCAAATTCACCCTCAACCGTTTCCGATTTCACGACAGGTTCATTGTCTTTGAATGTGGCTGATTTAGGCGATTTTTCAACGCTTAATACAAAATTAACGAAGGCGGGTTTTTCTGAAAAAGTCGATTTAATCCAAAATCATGGCGACGTAATCATAGCGACAAATGACCCAGTTCAAGCACGCGAATTTAATTTAGCCGCCAATCAAGGCAAGGTTTTTGTGAATGGCGCAATTGAAGCGAAAAACGTGGGTATTTACGGCAATGACGGCGTTTCTTTCGCGGGCAAAATTATCGCCACAAACGGAAGCGTCACCTTCGATACCGTGCATCAACATGACGCAGGCAGCGGTTTGTTAGATTTATCCGCAAAAGGTTCCATCGACACGGGCTTGTTACATTTACGCACCGGCAGAAATGACGAGGCAAAAACCGTCAACATCAGCGCAATTAACACCGCCATCAAAAGTGAAAATGCGGTGTTAGAAGCCACGCGCGTTTACGAAAATCAAAGCGACATCAACAGCGAAACCATTGCCCAATTCCAAAAAGACACCGCCGATTTCATGAATACCGCACCCCGTTTGCAAAACAATTCAGGCGCAAAAATCTCATTATCACCTGGTATCGACGTTCGCAGTCAAGGCGATTTAACGCTGTCCACAACGTGGGATTTTGCGAATAAAACCTACAACGAAGACACCGGCGAAACGACTGTCAATTGGCGTTATGACGATGGTCAAGGCAATAAAAACGTCGCTGGATTTTTAACATTAAAGGCGAAAAAAAACGTGTTGATTAACGCTTCATTGACCGATGCGTTTGCCAATACCGCATTATTAGGTACCGATGAAACCTCCACGTTTCAAGACGTTTTGCAAGCCGGTTCATCGTGGAATTACAAAATATCAGCCGGTAACGCGGTCAAATTAGCCAACGCCTATTTTCCTCTTGATGAATACGGCGAACCTGCTTATGACCCGTCGCAAGTGGTTGTCAGAACAGGAACCGGTAACATTGATATTGTGGCAGGTGGCAATATTCAATTTGTCAGCGACACCGAAAACTCAAGCGCGTCCGCCGCGATTTATACAGCGGGCAAACCTGCTGATTACACCAAAACACAATTACTCAACGGTGAAATTGCGGGCATTCCACGTCAAAATAAAAACGAAAGCGAAGCGGATTATTTGAATCGTTTAGACCCCAATCAAATGAACGCTTTATTGCGTTACGGTTATGTCGATGAAAATTTATTGGGTTTGCAATTCCGAGTTGCGGAATATCCAACGCAAGGCGGTTCAATCCACGTCAACGCGGGTGGCAACATTAGCGGCATCAATACGGGGCAAGAAATCAGCGATTGGTTAGTGCGTAGCGGTGTCATGGATGAAAATAATCGTCCGACCGCGTGGGGAATCAACCTCAGTGGTGACAAAGCGAACAGCGATAAAGGCGTTCATTTTTTCAATCAAAACATTGGCGCATTAGGCGGTGGCAATGTCACGATTAACGCGCGGGGCGATATTTCAAATTTATCCGCCATGTTGCCGACGACGGGAAAACCGTTTGGCAAACTCAGCGAAGCATCAACAAATCAATGGATTGAAAACGGCACAATCGTGAATGGTGGCGGCGATTTACGCATTCACGCCGGCAACAACATCGTCGGCGGGGAATACTTTGTGGCGTTGGGTTCAGGAAAATTAAATGCCGGCGGCAGTGTTTTAGGTTCAGGTGAAGCAAATTTAGGCGCGTTACTCGAATTAGGCGATGCCAATTTCAATGTGCAAGCGCGACAAAACATCGTAATCGGTTCGGTTTTCAATCCCACCGTTTTAAAACAAAACGTCTTATTGCCAAACAGAATCGGTGATTCACGCTTTTTCACTTACAGCCCCAACAGCGACGTTTCATTCACCGCAACCGCTGGAAATGTGGTGTTACAAAATGATATTGCGGCGATTAAATCGGCGAAAGGTCGTGATAATGATTCGGAAACAGGTTTTGAATATGCCGTTTATCCCGCATCGTTAGAAGTTGCCGCGTTATCCGGTGATTTAAGTTTGAATCATTCCATGACGTTGTTTCCCGATGCGAACGGAAAATTAGAATTACTTGCCAATAATAATGTTGGTGTGGACGAAACAGCGGGGCAAGTCATTTCAATCAATATGTCCGATGCTGACCCCGCATTATTGCCGTCGGTACAAAATCCAACGCAACAAATGGAAGGAAGTTTGAACGACGGTTTGATTCGGACTCGTGAACGATTGGATCCGTCAACGCCTAATCCAACCTTGATTCATGCCAATCAGCCTTTGCATTTAAACACCGCCCCGCAACCCGTCGTGCAAGCAAATTTGGGCAGCATCACGTTCCCATCACAATCGGAAGTGACTTTTTTCATGCCGCAAGCGGTTGATTTTATCGCAGGCAAAGACATCAATAATTTGAGTTTATCGGCGCAACAACTTAAAGAATCTGATATTTCTCAAATTCGTGCGGGGCGTGATATTAACTTCGATGCGATTGTCGATGATAACGGCATCGTGCAAAGTAACGATAAGCAAATTGAAATCGGCGGCGTGGGTGAAGTTCAAATTTTAGCCGGACGTAATATCAGTTTAGGCGGCAGTGCCGGCATTAACACCATTGGCAACACGAAAAATTCCGTTTTAGCAAAAGGTCAAGGCGCGAGTATTTCATTGGTCGCTGGTTCAACCGATGCCGTTGAAAAATCGGATTTAAGTCATCTGTTTAATGAAATCAAACAATCCGCTTTAGCCGCCGCGTCCGCCTCGGATTCGGAACGCAAAGCCTTATATCAAAAGGGTTACGACGCGATTGATTTATTGTTTCCCAAAAAAGCCGAAGCGAGTGGCGATTTATCGCTCGTTTTCAGTCAAATCAAAACCTTGGCGGGCGGTGATATTAACGTTGCGATTCCAAACGGTTCGGTGAATGTGGGTTTAGCGGGCATGGTGGGTGGCGTTAAAAAAGGTGCAAGCCAACTCGGTATCGTCGCGCAACAATCGGGCGATATTAACGCTTTTACTCAAAATAATTTCAACGTCAATCAATCGCGTGTTTTCACGATGGGCGGGGGCGATATTACGATTTGGTCATCGCAAGGCAATATCGATGCCGGTAAAGGCGCAAAATCTTCGATTTCCGCGCCCGCCCCGATTACCAAAATGGATTCTCACGGCAACATTGTCACGATTTTCCCGCCCGTCGTTTCAGGTAGCGGTATTCAAACCATCAATCCACAAGACAGCAACGCCAAACAAGGTAACGTTTATCTTGCTGCACCAACCGGTATTGTCGATGCCGGTGAAGCGGGAATTAGCGGCGGCAAAATTGTGATTGCGGCCAATGCGGTAGTCGGTGCATCGAACATTTCAGCATCGGGCGGAAGCATGGGCGTTCCAACCTCTGTGCCTACGCCTTCTGTCCCAAGTGGTGCGAGCAATGCCGCCGCCAGCGCAGCTAAATCCGCGACGCAAATGAATGACGAAACCAATAATCCAAACAACAACCAAAATGATTCAACCAAAGACAAGAAAAAATCAGCCGTCAGCGTTATCAGCACCGACGTGATTGGTTACGGAAATTGTACGGCGGCAGAAGTTCGTGACGGCAAAGAAGGCTGCGGCAGCTAAAAACTATTCTTTTAAAAAATTCAAAATGAAAACAATGAAAAATCACAGTTCTAAATTAGGTTTGTTTTTGCTACTGGTGCCAATAGTGGCATCTGCGTGGTGGAATAACGATTGGGCATCACGCAAATCCGTCACCGTCGATGCAGGCGCAACGGGTGCCGACATTCAAAGCACATTGAGCGATGTGCCTGTTTTAGTGCGTTTGCACACGGGCAATTTTGGTTTTTTCACCGAATTGGCAGAAAACGGCAAAGATTTACGGTTTGCACTCGACGATAAAACGCCGTTGAAACATTCGATTGAAAAAGTTGACCCACTTTCTGAAATCGGTTTGGCGTGGATTAAATTGCCAACGGTGCGCGGCGGAATTAGCACCGATACGCTTTCGATGTATTACGGCAATGCCAATGCCGTTGAGGCTTCGGACAGCAATGGCATTTATGACGTAAATCAGTCGCTGGTTTTTCATTTCAATGAAGGTGAAACGTTGCCGCAAGATGCTACGGCGTATGCGAATAACGCCAGCGAATCGAAAGCGATTATTTCGCCAGCAGGTTGGATTGGTGCATCGGCGCAATTTAGCAATGGCGGCATTAAAATCAATGCGAATCCTGCGTTAGCAATCAATCCAGAAAATGGTTTTACTTTCAGCAGTTGGGCGAAAATTCCGCAAGCGCAAAACGCCACGATTTTCCAACTCAAAGACGCGAAAAACCTAGAGTTGTTGGTTCAAGGCGGTTCGTTGGTCGCACGTTATCAAAATGTGAGTAGCGCACCGGTGAATTTTGCCGCTGGTAAATGGCAACATATCGCTGTTGTCGCCAGCAAAAATAAATTGGAATTGTATTTAGACGGACAACTTGCCGCCAATTCGCCCATTCAATTAAGCGCGTTAAATCCAACTGTGTTTATCGGTAGCGCGGAAAATGGACAAAATTTCACGGGTGAACTCGACGAAATTCAACTTTCAAAACAAGCGCGAAGTACGGATTGGATTAAATTCGCGCAACGTTCACAAAGTCCTGATTTCACGGTGTTAAATTTTGGCGGCGACGAATCAAATTCTTCATCGAATGAACCCAGCTATTTCATCATCATTTTACAAAGTTTGACCGTTGATGGTTGGGTGGTTATTGCATTGTGCGGCGTGATGTTAGTGATTAGTTTGTTAGTGATGATTGGCAAAGGATTCGCGATAAGCCGCGCCCGCAAAGATAATCGGGCATTTTTAGAACAATATCGCAGCGTTGATTCCACCGATGTGGGCGCATTAGATCGAGATGAAAGCGACGAAGAACGCGAGTTGAGTAATTCCGATTTTCTCACCGCTGTCGTGGGCAAACACGACCATTTTCAAAGTTCGCCGATTTACCACGTTTATCATGCCGGCGTTCAGGAATTGAAAAAAACTTTTGGCAGCACCGATAACAACAGTGTTTTAACGCCTGAAGCTCTGAATTTAGTGCGAACTCGTTTGGATGCGGCGGTGGTTCGTGAAGGACAAAAACTTAATAAAAATATGGTGTTGCTCACAATTGCTATTTCGGGCGGACCTTTTTTGGGCTTATTGGGAACGGTTATGGGCGTAATGATTACCTTTGCGGTGATTGCAGCGTCGGGTGACGTGAATATCAATTCAATCGCGCCTGGTATTTCAGGCGCACTGGCTGCAACGGTTGCAGGTTTGGCGGTCGCGATTCCTGCGCTGTTTGCTTACAACTATTTACTTACGCAAATCAAAGAAATTATGGCGGATATGCACGTTTTTACGGATGAATTTTTGGCGATTATTTCTAAACGTATTGCTGATCGTCAACGTAGCAACGACGGCGTTCAGTACATTATTTTAACGGACGAATTTATTGCGACCATTAGCAAACGCATTATTGAGCAACAGCGAGGAATGCCATTATGAAAGTCGGTGAAGAAGATAAAGTGTATGACGACATAAACATTACGCCGATGCTCGATGTCGCGTATGTGTTGTTGCTTATTTTTATCATTATGACCACAGCGACGGTGCAAGGAATCACGGTTAATTTGCCGAAAGCGAGTAGCACGCCCGCATTGGCGAAACCGAAAACGAAAGCCATTTCAATTACCAAAGATGGCGCGATTTATTTAGACACTTATCCTGTGTCGATTGAAGAATTGGAAACACGTTTGGGGCAATATAAAGCCGCAACGCCTGATTTACCTGTTGTGGTGAAAGCGGATGGCGCGGTGGAATATGAAAAAGTGGTTTCAGTTTTAGATGTGGTGACACGATTGGAAATCAGCCAACTTGGTTTAGTGACGCAAAAGTTGGTGAAATAAACGATGGATAAAAAAACACTATTTTTGCGTCGTTTGCCTGTGATTATTGGCGTAATTTCAGCGGTGGTGATTGGTTTGGGCGTGTATTTTTTGCAAGGAATGTTTGAAAAACCCGCTCAAGCCAAAAAGCAGGTTCAACAAATTACCATGATTCAACCGCCGCCCCCTCCACCCCCGCCGCCTCCTGTTCAAAAACCACCTGAGCCAGAACCTGAACAAGAAAAAATTCCTGAACCCGAAAAGGAACCAGTGCCAGAACCTGAACCCGAAGAAGCTCCCGAACCGCAAAGTGATCAATTAGGCGTGGATGCAGACGGCGCAGCGGGTGGTGATGGTTTTGGTTTGGTGGGTAAAAAAGGCGGCTCAAGTTTATTAGGCGGCGGAACGGGTGGCAGCACGATTTTATGGTACGGCGGTTTAGTAAAACGCGGCTTGGAAAGCGGTTTGCAAAATGCGTTAGAAGGCGCAGCGCGTGAAAGCAGTTACAGCGTGCAAATTAACATTTGGATTAACGCCAGCGGACGAGTGGAACGCGCCGAATTAGGCGGTTCCAGCGGCAATTCCGAAGTCGATAATGAGATTCGCGCCGCGTTGCCAAAGTTACATTTCACGCTCGACAAAGCACCGCCCGAAAATATGCCGCAACCGTTAAAAATTCGCGTGACTTCACGATTATAAAAAAGGACAAAACAGATGATAACCAAAAAAACACTCGTGGCGTTATTGGCTAGTTCGCTTATTTTGCCTGTGATGGCGGACGAAAAAGAAGAATTAGTGAATCTAAAAAAAGAAATTGCCGGTGAACGCGAAGAATTATTAACGCTAAAAAATACGACGGTTAATTTGATTGATGTCTTTGTGCAACAAGGTTTGCTCGATAAAGATAAAGCCGCGCAACTTGTCAAAGCCGCACAAGCGAAAGCCGAAGCTACGACTAAACAAGAATTAGCCAAAGAAGCCACGCAAGTTGCCGAAGATTCTGCCAAAAATCCAAAACGAGTGCGCGTCACTTATGTGCCTGATTTTGTGAAAGAAGAAATTCGTCAGCAAGTCATTTCAGATTTAAAAGGTGAAGTCGTTGCTGAAGTGAAAGCCGATGCAAAAGAAGAAAAATGGGGCGTTCCCGCCGCGCTACCCGATTGGATAAATCGTATTAAAATCACAGGTGACGCACGTTTGCGAGCGCAAGAAGATTTTTTTGCCGACGGTAACCCAAGTCAAAATGTGTTGAACAATCCGTATTATGATTATCTGTCGATTAACAAAGACGGCGGACATTTGGCAGCGCGTAATAAAAACGAAGAATTGCAAAACACTTCGGCGGATAGATTGCGTTTTCGGGAGCGGTTTCGTTTAGGAATTGACGCGCAAGTGACTGACGGATTAAAAGCGGGAATTCGGTTATCCACAACGAATCAATTTAGTCCTGTTTCGAGTAATCAAACGCTTGGTAATACGGGGCAATCGTTTCAAGTTGCCATCGACAGAGCCTATATTCAATATGATTTTTTGGATAATCAGCGCAACGATTGGTTTAGTGTTTACGCGGGACGGATTGCGAATCCGTGGATGTCTACGGAGATGGTTTACAGTCCTGATTTGAGTTTTGAAGGGGTCGCGGGAACATTTCGTTGGCATTTCAATCAAAGCGATGCAACCGTTAAAAATTACCATGCAGCAGAACCTAACTCGCGTTTTGGTTTGTATTCAGGAGCGCAAACTCCCGATTCCATTTTTATGACATTAGGCGCGTTTCCATTGCAAGAAGTGAATTTATCCACGGCGGATAAATGGTTATTTGGCGGACAAGTTGGTGCAGATTGGCTGGTGCGAAACGATGACCGTATGAAAATTGCTGCCGCTTATTACGATTACGAAAACATTCGCGCTCAAGCCAATCCACGCAATGGTTTTACTAACGATTGGACTGCGCCGCAATTTATGCAAAAAGGTAATTCACTTGTCCCGATTAACGTAAATGATGGTTTTAACAGCCGATGCACCGACAGTCAAAGCGCGGTCGGACAAGGTTGTTTGTATGGTTTGGCTTCGGATTTCAAAATTTTCAATGTCACGGCAATGTATGATTTTACTGGCTTTGGTGACACGCACGTTTTATTTACGGCGGATTACGCCAAGAATATCGGCTTTAATCAGAATCGAATTGCGAAAGAATTTAAACAAACGATTACGCCACAAACCAACGCTTATCAAGTTCGTTTAGACGTGGGCGATCAAGAAATTAAACGTTTCAATGATTGGAATACGTTTATTGCCTATCGATATTTAGAACGTGATGCGGTGTTAGATGCTTATACAGATTCTGTTTTTCATCAAGGCGGTACAAATGCGAAAGGTTGGATTTTGGGTGCGAATTACGGCATTGCAAAAAATACTTGGCTCAATTTGCGTTGGTTCAGCACAGATAGCATCGAACCCGTGAATAACAAACCGTTGAGTATCGATACCGTAACGTTAGATTTAAACGTTCGTTTATAAGGAAATCGTGATGGGAAATCGATTACATTTTTCAATTGTTGCGATATTTGTTTTGATGACCACGTTGTGGCAATCAGAAACTTACGCCGAGGTTGCGCCGAAACAAAGTGATGCGGCACAACAAGCCTTGAAAAAAGCCCAAGGTGTTTTGCGTCAATTGAATGAAGAAAAAGCGGTGATTGAAGCAGAGAAAAAAACGCTTTCTGACGAAAAAGCCGCGTTGCAGGTGCAAGTTGAAAAACTTGAAACGGCGTTAAAACAACTCGCACCACTTCAAGCCGAAATCACGGTGCAAAAATCCGCTGCTGAATCATTACGCAACAGCAACGGGGCGTTAAATTCGCAATTATCCCGTTCGCAAGCGAATGAACGTGATTTGAATAAAAAATTACAAGACACTGTCACGCAAGCGAAATTGATTCAAGGTGATAATCAGCGTTTAGTTTCAGCTGTTCAAGAACGTGAACGTTGGATTGGGCGTTGCGGTGAAAAAAATCGTGACGTAATTAAAGCAGCCGATGAATTAACAGCAAAATATCAAAGCAAAAGCGCGTGGGCAACGTTGAGTGGAATTGAACCTTTTACTGGAATTGGCAATGTTGAAACGCAAAATACGCTGCAAAATTACCAGTTTAAATTAGAGGATTTGAACGTGACACCATTTGAAAAAGAGGTAACAGCGCGACATTAAATTAGGCGTTAATTATGAGCATGAGTGCGCTAGCTAAAGTAAATCGAATTAGAAACAACGAAGTAAAGTTGAGTTGTATTCATTGCCACAGTTGGTTTGCGTCAAATCCAATAATTTAAAACTGAATGCTATTCACTAAAAACAATATGGAAATAAACTTCTTTCATGCTAGAATTTCAAACGTGGTTAAACTTAATTTTTGGGGTGTTTCATGACAACAATTTACTTCATCGATGCTGGTGTATCGAATTATCAATCTATCGCAAACGAGCTTGGTGCGAGTGCTACGATTGTTGTTTTACAACCCGATAAAAACGGTTTAAAACAAATTACAAATTATCTAGCCGTTGCAAATGCAACAAATTTAGATGCTATTCACATTTTTTCACATGGCTCGGCGGGCGAATTATTTTTAGGTAATTCAACTGTTTCAACCGACACGCTAAATCAAAATGCTGATTTATTGGCAAAAATTGGGCAATCACTTTCAAGCACTGGCGATATTTTACTTTATGGTTGCGATGTCGCGCAGGGTGAAGTTGGTCAAAATTTCGTTGATACCTTCGCCAATTTAACAGGTGCAGATGTTGCCGCCTCCAATGATTTAACAGGCTCTGCGGCACTGGGTGGCGATTGGAATTTGGAAGTTCAGACTGGTGTGGTTGAGGCTGGTCGTTTGGCGGCGGTTGATTATTCGGGGGTGTTGGCTACTAGAACAGTAGCTTTTAGTATCACCTCAGATACCGGTACTGTGGGAGATAATATCACTAATAGTACAACTCCTAGTGTCACAATCACGTTCCCGACTACACACTTGTCATATATAGCTACTTGGGATGGTACTGCACAAACAGCAGTTAGTCATACTAGTAGTATTTTTTCACGAACGATTATAGCACCAACTCTTGCAGCAGGTTCGCATACTGTAAGCATTACCTCATACACTAGTAGCTTGGGTTCGGGGACAGCGGTTGATACGGGTAGCTATACTTTTGTGATTGACACCGCACCACCAACAGTCAATACGATTAGTATTGCTAGTGCAACGGGGCTGAGTGCTAGCACGTTGAACGTTGGCGACGTAGTGAGTGTAATGGTTCCATTCAGTGAAGCGGTAACAGTTACAAATACGCCAACGCTTGATTTAGTCATTGGTACAACGACGGTTCAAGCAGCTTATACGAGTGGTTCGGGTACGAACAGTTTAACGTTCAATTACACCATTTCAGCAGGTCAAACTGATGCTGATGGTATTGCAGTTGCCATAAATGGTTTAAAACAAGTTAGCTCCAGCACCATTAAAGACGCGGCGGGTAATTCTGCAACATTAACCCACGCAGCCGTTGCTAATAATTCGAGTTATTTGGTTGATACTACCGCTAACGCACCAACATTAGCACTAGCAACAGACAGTGGTAGTAGCAATAGTGACAAAACGACCAATAATGGAACATTGAATGTTAACTCAGAAACGAGTGCAACCATCGAATACAGTGCTAATGGTACATCTGGTTGGCAAACGACACTAACGCCATCAAATGGAACTAGCACCGTTTATGCTCGTCAAACTGATGTCGCAGGCAATGTATCTCCAGCAAGTTCCGCTTTCACTTTTACTTATGATAATGTTGCACCTGTCAATACTACTGCCGCTGTAGCAGGCACTGGCAGTGAAGATAC